>Ga0209918_1000004_pt1 | contig 253814 bp, 215 predicted proteins | sample SalPonD_shore_MG_FD_185712 | JGI IMG/M metagenome (GOLD analysis project Ga0209918, IMG submission 185712) | Salt pond soil microbial communities from South San Francisco under conditions of wetland restoration - Salt Pond MetaG... | ecosystem: Environmental > Aquatic > Marine > Intertidal...
TGCACCACGAGGTCGGTCACCGGCACCGGCGGCAGGTTCTGCTGCAGGGTCTGCCAGTGCGCTCCGTCGTCGAAGGAGACGAAGGCGCCGAACTCGGTGCCCGCGTACAGGAGGCCCGGCCGCCCGGGGTCCTCGCGCACCACCCGCACCGGGTCCCGGGCGGGGATCCCGCGGGTGCCGTCGGCGATCCGGCTCCAGTGGGCGCCCCAGTCGGTCGTCTCGTAGACGTAGGGCGTCCAGTCGTCCATGCGGTAGCGGTAGGCCGTGACGTACGCCTTGCCCGCCTCGTGGGGGGAGGGCTCGATCACGTTGATCGTGGAGAACTCGGGGAGCCCCGGGGGCGTGACGTCCTTCCAGGTCTTCCCGCCGTCGCGGGTCAGGTGGACGAGCCCGTCGTCCGAGCCCGCCCACAGCACGTCGGCCGAGCGCGTCCCCTCGGCCAGCGCGAAGATCGTCCCGTAGATCTCCACGCCCGTCTCCTCGTGGTTGATCGGCTCACCGGCCAGCACGCCCTTCGTCGTGTCGTTCCGGGTGAGGTCCGGGCTGATGCGGGTCCAGCTGTGGCCGCCGTCGGTGGTCTTCAGGACGTACTGGGCGGCGTGGTAGACCACGCTCGTGTCGAAGCGGGACTTCACGATCGGCGCGTTCCACTGGAACCGGTACTCGAGGCTGTTGGCCGATTCGCCCAGCGCCAGCTGGGGATACGCCACGACGTCCCGGCTCTGCCCGGTCTCGTGGTCCATGCGGTCGATGACGCCGCCGTAGCTCCCGGCGTAGGTGACCGCCGGGTGGTCGGGGTCGAAGGCGATCCAGCCGCTCTCGCCTCCGCCCATGGTCCGCCACACGCCCTGGTCGGTGAGCTCTCCGGTGCCGGGACGCCAGGCGGGAACGCTGATCGTGGTGTTGTCCTGCTGCGGCCCGTAGACCCGGTAGGGGAAGCGGTCGTCCACGAACACCCGGTAGAACTGGGCCGTGGGCTGGTTGTAGTAGGTCGTCCAGGTCCGACCGCCGTTCACGGTGACCTGTCCGCCCCCGTCGTCACCGATGATGAGGTGGTCGGGGAGGTCGGGGTTGATCCACAGGTCGTGCGTGTCGCCGTGGGGGACCCGGATGGCGTCGAAAGTCTTCCCCCCGTCGACCGAGCGGTACAGGCTCGTGTTCTCCGCGTACACCGTGTTCGGGTCCTTCGGGTCGGCATAGACGTGCATGTAGTAGAACGCCCGCTGCGTGAGCTTGTGGGCGTTGCTCGTGAGCCTCCAGCTCTTCCCCGCGTCGTCCGAGCGGTACACGCCACTCTTCTCGACCGGGGCGGCCTCGATGAGGGCCCACACCCGGTCGGGGTCGACGGGCGAGACGGTCACCGAAGCCTTGCCCACGAGCCCGTCGGGCAGGCCGCCCCCGAGCTTCTTCCAGTGGTCGCCTCCATCGGTGGTCTTCCAGATGCCGCCTTCCCGCGCGCCGCTGATGACCGTCCACGGCTTGCGCTCGACCCGCCAGGCGGCCGCGTACAGGACGCGCGGGTTGGACGGGTCCATGGCCAGATCGGTGAAGCCGGTCGAGTCGGAGACGAACAGGACCTTCTCCCAGCTCTTCCCGCCGTCCTTCGAGCGGAACACGCCCCGCGTGTCGTTGGGGCCGAACGGGTGGCCGATCACGGCGGCGTACACGAGGTCCGGATCCTCCGGGCTCACCCGGATGTCCCCGATCGAGCCGCCGTCCTCCAGCCCCAGGAAGCTCCACGTCTTCCCGCCGTCGTCGGAGCGGTAGATCCCCTTCCCGGTCGAGACGTTGCCGCGGATCTCCGAGGAGCCCGTCCCCACGTAGACCACGTCCGGGTCGGACGGGGCGACCGTGATCGCGCCGATGGAGCCGACCGCGAACCAGCCGTCCGAGACGTTCTTCCAGCTGTTTCCGGCGTCGTCGCTCTTCCACACCCCGCCGCCCGCGGCGCCGAGGTAGAAGGTGTTGGGCCGGCCGGGGGCCCCCGAGACGGCCGTGGCGCGACCTCCCCGGGTGGGGCCGATAGATCGGTACTCGAGGCCCGCGTACAGAGCGGTGTCGAACACGATCTGGCCGGCCGGATGGGGCGAGCGGCCGGCCGCCTGGCCGTCCTGGGCCGCGGCCGGCCCCGGGGTCGACGCCAGGCCGAGCCCCGCCGCGGCGGCCAGGGCGGCCGCGGCCAGCAGATGGCCTCCGGTGCGGAAAGAACGTGCGGAGCTGTCCGGGACGGCATCGAACGTCGCACCCCTGCGGCGCATAGGGTCGCCTCCTTGGCTTGCTGTGGGTCGGATCCGGGGGCCGATCGTATACTGAACACCAGAGATCGAGCAAGCGTTCAGGGGGGCTGAGGGGTGGGCGTTCCGACGCCGGGCGCGCCCGCTCAGCCGAAGGGCTCGCCCTCCAGGCCGAGCCCCGGCAGCTCGGTGGGCCGCAGGAGGCCGTCCTCGAGCACCACCGCGCCGGCCGTCGGATCCTCGGCCAGGTCCAGGTGGCCGTCCAGGTCGGCGTAGGCGACGTTGGGCGATGCGAGGCCGAAGGCGAGGCCGGCCGCGATCCCGAGGGCGGGCTCGTCCAGGCAGCCGACCATGGTCTCGAGGCCGGCGGCCCGCGCCACGGCGTTGATGCGGAGCGCCTCGGCCAGCCCGCCGATCTTCTGGAGCTTGATGTTGATCATGTCGGCCATCTCTCCCCGGGCCAGCCGGAAGGCCTCGCGCAGCCCGAGCAGGCTCTCGTCGGCCATGACCGGGAGGTGGACGGCCCGGGTCACCCGGCCCAGGAGGTCCGGCTCGCCGGCCGGCGTGGGCTGCTCGAGGAGCTCGATCCCCACGTCCCGCACCCGCTCGACGAAGAGGAGGGCGCCCTCGACCGTGTATCCCTGGTTCGCGTCGAAGCGGAGCTCGATCTCCCCGCCCACGGCCTCGCGGACGCGGCGCATCCGGTCGGCGTCGGCCTCCGGATCGTCCCCGCCCTTCAACTTGAGGCAGCGGAAGCCGCGGCCGACCAGCTCCCGGGCGCGCTCGACGGTCTCGTCCGCGGGCACGATCCCGATCGTCACGCTGGTGGGCATGGCCGAACGGTAGCCCCCGAGCAGGCGCCACAGGGGGAGGCCGGCGGCCCGGCCCAGGAGGTCGTGGAGCGCGAGGTCGAGCGCGGCGCGGGCGGCGGGCCGGCCCGAGAGCGGCTCCCTGAAGCGCTCCAGGTGGAGCCCGGGCCGTAGCGGGTCCTCTCCCTCCAGGAGCGGGCGGGCCACGTCCTCGACGGCGGCCAGCGTCTCCGCGGCCGTCTCCCTGGTGAGGGCGGGGTCGGGCGTCCCCGCGCCGAGGCCGGTCGCCCGGCCGTCGGTCAGGAGGCGCACGAACACGACCTCGCAGCGGTCGATCGTCTCGTACGCGATGCGGTAGGGCGCGCGCAGCGGTAGGTCTTCCCGCCACGCCTCGACGCAGGTGATCCTCACGCCTCGCCGCCCGGTCCGGTGCCCGCCTCGTCGGTGGGTCCGGCGCCGCGCGCACCGGGCGCGTCCAGCCTCAGCTCCTCCAGGCTCCGGCCCCTGAGACCGCGGACGAGCTCGACCAGCCGTCCGATCTGGACCTCCCACATGCGGCGTCCCTTGTCGGCCGTGGCGCGGGAGGGATCCCCGAGGACGCCCTCCGGGGAGAGCCGTGACGTGCGCGCGAACCAGGGCACCCAGCGCTCGCCCCCCTCGTCCAGGGCTTCGAGCGCGAAGCGCGGGACCGAGAGCCCCGGGAGCTCGCCGCGGACGTCGTCGGGCCTCAGGTGCAGCGCCTCGCTCGTCTCGATCTCGCCGGCGTGGATGTCCCCGCGCGTCTCGGCGATGGCATCCACGTCCGCGTCGCTCGTCTCCCCCGTGTCCACGCACACGAAGACGCCGGTCTTCCGGTGGATCTTCTGCGCGGCCGTCTGCAGGGCGGGGGCGTTCCCGCCGTGCCCGTTCACGATCACGAGCTTCCTCACGCCCTGGCGCGCCGCGGAGCGGCCGACCTCGGTGACGTAGCGCGACAGGGTCTCGGCGCTCACGCTCAGGGTTCCCGGGAAGTCGTCGTGGTGGTAGGAGACCCCGAACGGGATGCCCGGCAGGACCACCGGGTAGGGCTCGCCGCAGGCGAGCGCCACCTCACGGCACAGCCGCTCGGCGTGCCAGAAATCCGTGTCCACTGTGAGGTGGGGCCCGTGCTGCTCGATGGCGCCGGTGGGCAGGAGGGCCACGTCGCACGCCGCCATGCGCTCACCCGCCTCCGGCGAGGTCATGCGGGCCAGGCGCCACTTCCGATCGTCAGTCACGTCTTCTCCCTGGCAGAGTACCGGTACGGTCGCGACAGAAAAGCCTCGTCCAGCGGGTCCACCGGGCGCCAGCTCCCCTCCCGCCGCTCGACGGCGCCCTGCGCGTGCTCGAGCCACGCCCGGAACAGCGGGGCCCGGAGGTCCGGCGGGATCGCCTCGACCGGGCTCACCTCGGGGTGGAAGCGGAGCCGCACGACCTCGGGCCTCTCCCCGGCGCGGAGTCCCGGGGCGGAGTCCAGCAGGCCGCGCTTCCGCAGGAGCCACAGCATGTGCCGGCTCCCCGCCGCCTCCTGGTGCACCTCCTCGCTCGAGAGGGCCTCCAGGGAGCGCCGCACGGCCTCGGAGGAATACCCGCAGACGGCCGGATCGGCCCCCAGCGCCAGGTGCATCCCGACGATCCTGCGGCACTTCTCGCAGCGACCGCACGGCCGCACCCGGCCGTCCTCGACGTGTGCGGCGTGGCAGGAGACCTGGAGGGCGTGGAGCTCGGGGTAGCGGGCGGCCAGGATCCCCTGGATGAGGAGCTCCGAGAGCGGACGGAGGAGCGAGAGCTGCTCGAGCGGCCACCCCTTCCGCCGGTAGAACCGGGTGAGGGCGGCGTCGAACCAGATGCTCTGGTCGTAGAGCCCGTCGTAGTGGGGGATCCCCGCCTTTCGCGCTCGCCGGGAGGTGTCGTACTCGTCCCCGACCAGGAGCCGGCCCGCGCCCCGGCGACGCACGACCGGGAGCGCCCCGAACAGGAAGACGGCCACCGTCCACAGGCGGATCGGGTACTCGTCCGACCGCAGCCGCGCGAAGTCGCCGCGCACCATGGGGAGGCGGCCCAGCATCCACGCGAACACGCGGTCCGAGGTGGTCCACACCCGGGCCGTGCGCTCCGGGCGGGTCGCGGCCAGCCGGTGGTGGGCGCCCATGGCCGAGAACCAGTGGCGTCCCGACTCGTTCACGAACACGGCCAGGGGCTCGGCGCCCGCCTCCTCGAGGAGGCCCTGGGTGAGGAGGCTGTCCTTGCCCCCGCTGGCCAGGATGGCGTGGGGGGCGGGCGGAGCTGCGGCGTTCCCGGCCGGCGCAGGGGCCGCGCTTCCCCACCCCTCCGCGGGCGCCGGATCCCCGGTCCCCTCCGGGAAGACGAGCCGGGCGCGGAGGTACCGGTCCCGGCGCATGGCCGGGAGGTCGGCGGCGTCCCCCACCAGGAAGGGGTTCGGCTCCAGGAACTTCTTGACGTAGATCTCGCGCGCCGTGTTCTCGGCCATCGAGGCCAGGAGCTCCCGGTCGGCCGGGTCGAGGGGGCCCCGCAGGACGATCTCGTCGGCGAACAGGCCGTAGTTGAGCGCGAGCTGGGCGGCCGCGAGCGCGGCCAGGTTCCGGTCGGCCGGCGCCTCCGGGTCGAAGACGTCCTCCCCGTAGCGGTAGACGAGCTCCGTGGTCTCCCGGCGGCCGCCGCGGACGACCGTGTACGGGGCGACGAGCCGCCGGGGCTCGAGCCTCGTCGGCCCGACCTCGAGGCGGTCGAGGACGGCGAGGGGGGCGAGCGGGTCGGGGGACGTCACGCCGGCGCGGCTCTCCCCGGGCGCCCGGGCGCGGCCTCTTCCAGCCGCCCGAGACCCGGCGCCTTCACGCCCCGGCACCCGCGGCGTGCGCCCCGATGCGCGGCGCGAGCGCGCGGACGAGCGCCTCCGCCCCGTCCACGAGCACGTCGACGGCGGGGAGCCCCGTCGCCTCCTCGACGGCGCGGCAGGCCGCCGGGACCTCGTCCGGGCTCATCCCCTCGTGGTTCACCGTCACCGCGACCACCGGGATGCCCGAGAGGAGCTCGATGGCCTCGATCTGCCGCGGCAGCGGGTGCAGCGGGAAGCCGGGGAAGCCGTCGTACTCGGCGCGCCGCGGCGCGTGCTGGAGGACGACGGCGTGGGGCCGCCCCGCCGCCAGGAGCTCGAAGCCCCCGGGGTAGGCGGGGTTCATGAGGCTCCCCTGCCCCTCGAGGACGATCACGTCGGGTCGGGCCTCGCGCCACGCCCTGACCACCGCGTGCTCGATCTCGCCCGAGACGAAGTCGTTCACCAGCGAATCGAGCACGATCCCGTAGCGGGCGCCCTGCATCCAGGCCGTCTGCCCGGTCCCGATCAGCTCCGCCGAGCGCCCCGAGGCGCGCAGGGCGTCCACCAGGAGCCACGCGGTCGTCCGCTTGCCGACGGCCGAGTCGGTGCCGAGGACCGCCACCCGGAAGGAGCCCACCTCCTCGATCCGGCCCGAGAAGAAGTGGAGCTCGCTCCGGGGCGGGGGGCGGCGCACGTCCCGGATCCTGGCCCCGTGCGCGGCGGCCGCGGCGGCCATCTCGGGGTCCTCCGAGAGGAAGTCGTGGAGCCCGGAGTCGACGTCCAGGCCCAGCTCGAGGGCCCGGAGGACCGCCTCCCGCCCCTCGGCGGGCAGGCGCCCGCCGTCCGGGGCGAGCCCGACGACCAGGTGGGTCGCGGGCCGGCCGGCCTCGCGCGCCGCCTCGACCGCGGCGTCGACGTCGGCCACGATCGGGATCCCGCGCCGCCGGCCCTCCATCTCCTCGCCCGCGTCCCGTCCCGCCAGGCGCGAGTCCACGACCGAGACGACGTCGTAGCGCGCGGTGCGGCGCACCAGGCCGTGCGCGGTCTTCCCGTAGGGCGTCCCGAACGCGCCGTCGCAGTAGACGATCGCGCGCCCCTCGGGCCAGGCGTCCCCGCTCGGGCCGCGGCCGTCGCTCACGGCCGCCTCCCGGTGAGGACGGCCACGTAGCGGTCGGCGGGCAGCGGCTCGCGGCGGTGGCGGTCGATGAGGACCGCGAGCCCGGCCGTCGAGGCGGGCAGGACCTGCAGCCCCTCACGCTCCCGGAGGAGGCGGGCGTACGACAGCATCTCCCGGTCGCTCGCGTCGCCGGCCCACCCCGATGTGGCGCGCACGGCCTGGAGGGCCGCGTTCCCGTCCGAGGAGTGCCAGTTGATGAGGGGTTCGCTCACCTCGGTCTCCCTCACGCTGGCCGGGTCCAGGTCCGTGCACGTGGGCAGGTCCTTCAGGAAGGAGCTCACGATCGGGTTCCTGCGGGAGGCCGAGCCGGCGACGATGGGGGGCATGCGCGAGGTCTTCCCCCGCCGGTACAGGCTCGCGAAGCCCCTGTGGACGCCGGCCAGGGTGGTCCCGTTGGAGACCGGCAGCGCCACCGCGGCGGGCGCGTCACGGAGCTCATCGAAGACCTCCCGCGCGATCTCGCCGTAGGCGCGGAGCTGGAGCGCCGTGTTCGCTCCGCCCGGGTTGGCGTCGTACAGCTCCTCGGCACCCGCCCGCTCGCTGGAGGTCCGGACCGACGTCTCGTAGTCGCCCGGAACCCGGACGATCTCGGCGCCGTAACCGCGGACCTCCTCCAGGCGCCGCGTCCGGTAGCCCTCCGGGATGTAGACCAGGCAGCGAAGGCCCGCGAGCGAGCAGGCCAGCGCCACCGCGGCCCCGTAGTTCCCGCACGAGGCCACCGTGACCGTCCCGTAGCCCCGGCGCAGGGCGTCCTCGACCTGGGCGAAGGCGATCCGGTCCTTCTGCGTCCCGGTCGGGTTCCCGCCCTCGAACTTGAGGTAGAGCTGGCGGAGCCCGAACTCCCGCTCCAGGTTCCGGGCCCGGACGAACGCCGTGTCGCCCACCTCGGCGTCCGCGATGTCGCCGAAGGCCTCCAGGCGGACGCCGATCGGGAGGCTGGCGTCCCCGGCGCGGGCGCGCAGCTCGTCGGGCTCCGAGGCCAGCGAGTCGGGGTCGGGGACGGCCCCGTCCAGGAGCTCGAGGGGCACCTCCGCGGGAGGGCCGGCCGGCTCCGGGGGCGGAGCCTCCTCGGAGGGGCTCACCCCTCGTCCTCCCCCGGCTGTCGATCCAGGTCGAGTGCGGCCGAGTTGACGCAGTAGCGCAGGCCGGTGGGCGCCGGCCCGTCCGAGAACACGTGCCCCAGGTGCGCGTCGCAGCGGGCGCAGCGGACCTCGGTGCGCCGCATCCCGTGACTGCTGTCCTCGAGCTCGGACACGGCGTCATCGTCCGCCGGGGCGGTGAAGCTGGGCCACCCCGAGCCCGAGTGGAACTTGGTCCCGGAGCGGAAGAGCTCCGCCCCGCAGCAGACGCACCGATACGTCCCGGCCGCCTCCTCGTCCCAGTACTCGCCGGTGAACGGTCGCTCGGTGCCGCTCTCCCGCGTGATCCGATACTGCTCGGGCGTGAGCCGCTCCCGCCACTCCTCGTCGGAGGACGGCATGCGCTCGCGCGTGTCCGGGTCGCTCATCTCCACCCCCTCGGGGGCCGCCGGGCGTCCGCCTCAGTGCGACGGGCGGCCCAGCTCCTCCAGGTACAGGGTCTCCGGCTCGCCGTCGAGCCCCCCGGCCCGCCACGCCTCGCGGGCCTCGTCGGACTCCAGGTACGCCCTGGCCCGGTCCAGGTCCTCCCAGGCCAGGAAGACGACGACCACGTCCGGGTCGTCGGCCGTGCGGAACAGGTGGCCCCCTCGTGAGCCCGCCGCCTCGCGGGCTTCGGCCTGCTCCTCGAAGGCCCGCCGCCAGGGGGGATACTTCTCGACGCGCGCTCTGACCAGCGTATATGGCATCGGGCGATGACTCCTCGAGCGTCCCGCGGGCGTCTCCGGCCTCCGTGGCGCCGGGCCCCGGCACGAGGCGCCCGGGCCCGACACTCCCTTCCCGTCTCGCAGATCCCGTTCCTCGGCCGCCCTTTTCGGGAGCCGGGGGCGTCCTTACCTTCCGCGCTGTCCCCGCCCCTGCCGCCACGACCGCCGGGATCGACGGCTCCGAAGGTCCCGCGGGCGCCATCCGGAGAGCACGAAGAGAGCAACATGAAGGTTCGGTCCATTCACGGCGTCGCCGCGCTCGTGGCGATCGCCCTGGCCGCCGTCCCGCGGCCCGCGGCGGCACAGTCGGCGGGAGCGTCCTCGTCCGGCATCCCGAAGTCGCTCGAGCTCCTGGCCAGCGAGAACGCCCGCCGCTACCTGAGGCCGGTCACGGTCGGTCTCGGCACGTCCCTGAACAGCCGCTGGTTCCGGTCGGCCCGCGTCCACGCTCCCATCCGGTTCGACGCGGGCATCGTCGTCATGGGGAGCCTGGTCCCCGCCGGGGACGACGCGTTCCAGCCTGTCCTCCCCGATTCGATCGTGTACGGCGGGCAGGTCTACCGTCAGCCGTACGGGACGGGCGCCGGACTCTCCACGCCGACGGCCACCGGGCCGGGTCGGGGGATCCGGGTCGAGCCGCAGGGCGACTTCCGGCAGGCGCTCCTCGCGTCCGGCGTCGACCCCGCCTCCGAGTCCCTGGCCTTCCCGGACGGCTACGACGCGCCCGCCGTCCCGATGGCGCTCTTCCAGCTCCGGGTCGGGCTCCCGTTCGCCTCCGAGGTGACGCTGCGCGGCCTGCCGAGCGTCGAGATCGACCGGGACATCGGCCACGTGAAGGCGTTCGGCGTCGGGCTGCGCCACGAGGTCAGCCACTGGCTCCCGGAGGCCTTCCCGCTCGACCTGGCCGTGGAAGGGGGCATCCAGACCGTGGACGTCGAGGACTACCTCTCCGCCACCGCCCGGAACGCCTCCCTGATCGCGAGCCACCAGTTCTCCGTCCTGACGCTGTTCGCGGCCGGGGCCGTGGAGAACGCGGACGTGACGATCGACTACACGGTGAACAACCCCAACCTCCCGGAGAGCCGGACCCGGCTGACCGTGGAGGACCGGCTGGGCACCCGCGGCCGGCTCACGGCGGGGTTCGGGCTCGACCTCTTCATCGTCAAGCTCACGGCCGCGTACTCCGCCGCGGCCTACGACGTGGTGAGCGCCGGGATCAGCTTCGGGTTCTGAGCGGACCGGGGGTCCGGGCCTACCGGCAGAGACTGCGGGAGCACATGAGGAGGAGCGCGGCTCGATGGCACGCGATGTCACGCAGCGGGTCTTCGCCCTCCTCGTCCTCATGGGCCTCATGTGGGTGGTCCGGAGCTACGAGGCGGTGGCGGGGAGCGCGCCCGGGGGCACGGCGCTGGCCCTGGGCTTCCTCCTCCTGGCCGCCTTCCTGGGCGGCCAGGTGGCCTCCCTGGCGGGCCTTTCCCGGATCACCGGCTACATCCTGGTCGGGCTCCTCGTCGGACCGGGCGCCCTGGGCCTCCTGCGCCACGTGGACGTCGAGCGCCTCCGGCTCCTGGACGAGGTGGCCATCGCGCTGATCGCCCTGACCGCCGGGGGGGAGCTCAGCCTGGAGCGGCTGCGGGGGATGGGCCGCACCCTCACGTCGATCACGCTCCTGGGCACGTTCATCCTGTTCGCGCTCGTGGCGGGGGCGGTGTTCCTCCTCTCCCCGTGGCTCCCGTTCACCGCCGGCCGGCCGCTCCCCCTCGTCCTCACGGTGGCCGTCGTGTTCGGCTCGGTGGCCATCGCGAGCAGCCCCTCGGTGGCCATCGCCGTGATCACGGACACCCGCTCGCGGGGGCCGGTGGCGTCCACGGTCCTCGGTGTCACGGTGCTCAAGGACGTGCTGGTCATCGTGGCCTTCGCCGCGGCCCTGTCGGTGGCTTACGGGGTGCTCGAGCCGGAAGCCGCCGCCGGTGGTGGCCTCGGCCTCGACCTCGCGCTGGAGATCGGCGGCTCGCTGGCCGTCGGCGGGATCCTGGGCGTCGGCATCGCCGCCTACCTGGAGTTCGTGGGCCGGCAGATGGTGCTCTTCGCCGTCGGGGTCGCGTGGCTGGCCGCCGAGCTGGCCGCGGCCCTGCACCTGGAGGTTCTCCTCCTGGCCCTCACGGCGGGCTTCACGCTCGAGAACCTCGTCCCGGTCGCGGGCCACCGTTTCGTGGAGTCGCTCGAGGCGGCCTCCCTCCCCCTCTACGCCCTGTTCTTCAGCCTGGCGGGCGCCGCCGTCCACCTGGGAGCGCTGGCCGATCTGTGGATGTGGGCCCTCCTCCTCATCGCCGTGCGGGCCTTCGGGCTGTGGGCGGGGACGGGCCTCGGCGCGCGCCTGGCGACGGCGCCCGAGTCCGTCGTCCGGTGGACGTGGCTCGGGTTCATCTCCCAGGCGGGGGTCGCGCTCGGAATGGTCACGATCCTGGCCCGCGCCTTCCCCACGTGGGGCGAGGAGCTGAGGACCCTGTTCGTGGCCATGGTGGCCGTCCACGAGGTGGTCGGGCCCGTGGCCCTGCAGTGGGCGCTCGAGCGGAGCGGCGAGGCGGGCCGCGACGAGGAGGTCGGAAAGGAGGGGGAGGAGGCGGCCGCGGAAACGGCCTGAGGACGGGTGGTGCGCCGTGGGCCCGGGGGCCGACGGGCGTGGACGGGCGGGCCCTACTCCGCGGGCTCTTCCGGCTTCGCCGCCTCGCCTTCGGGCGCCCTCTCCTCCGTCCCCTTCGGCTCGTGCGGGCCCGCCTCGCGGCGCTCCTCCCGGAAGCGCTCGCGCTGGCGCAGTACGGCCCGATCGCACATCCAGGTCACGGCGTAGAGGGCGACCAGGAAGATCCCCGAGCCGACCCAGGTGAGCGTGCCGCCGTCGCCCACGTAGATGACCACCAGGCTGGCCACGGCCACGCCGAACCCGATGGCGATCGGGACCACGTGGACCGTGGTCTCGAGGCGGTGCTCGCCCCACTCCTCCTCGGGCAGGAGGACGCCCTGCTCCCTGAGGTCGTCGATGCTCACGCCGTCCTCCTCACGACATCCCCGTCCCGGAGGTGTCCCGGAAGAAGTCGATGGTGTCCAGGATCTTGGACTGGATCGCGCTCCTCCGGTGCTTCACGAGGAGGAGACGGCCCGGGATCCGGTCGGCGATCTTCTCGGGGATGGTCCCGGCCACGAGCTTGCGGACGAAGCCCTCCCGCGCGCTCCCCAGGATCGTCAGGTCGTAGCCGCGGGCCTTCCCCACGATCGCGCCGACCACGTCCGTGGACTCGGCGATGTCGATCATCCTCCGCGCTTCGCCGGATGCGTCGGGCCCGACCTCCAGGTCGGCCAGCCCCTCGTACAGCTCCTCCATCCGCGTCGATCGCTCTCCGTCGGAGAGCCCGGGACGGAGGACGTGAAGGAGGTCGACCGCCGAGCCCCGGTCTTTCGCGAACAGGTCGGCCAGCTCCAGCATGAGGTGGGACTGCTGGGGGTCGGCAATGGGAACGAGCACCCGGCCGACGTCGTCCAGGTCGCCGGCGCGCAGGACGCCCACGTGGCAGTCGGCGTGACGGAAGACGACGTCGATGTTGTGGCCGATGGTCGTCTGCGGATCCCGCCGCCGGCCGCGCCAGCCCATGACCACGAAGTCGATGCCGCCGTCCTCCACCTCGTGGATGATCGCCTGGGCGGGGCTGTGCCCGATCCGGACGATCGCGCTCGAGGGGACGTCGCGCTCGGCCACCATGTCCGATGCCCGATCGAGGACCTCCTCCCGGGCCTTCGAGACGTACCGGCGGCCCACCCTGAGCGGCGTCTGCTCGGGCACGATGATGACGTGCAGGAGCACCACCTCGCCGCCCTGAGACCGGGCTATCATGGCGGCCAGGTCGATGAGGGCGCGGGAGTGCTCGGGGTTGGCCACCGGGACCAGCACCCGGTAGCGCTCCTCCCCGACCACGCTGGGCGCCTCCTCCCGGAGGACGACGGGCGTGGCGCGCTTCTCCCGCTCGCGCTTGCGGGCGTAGCCGTAGTAGAGGCCCAGCCCCACGGCGATCCAGCCGACCACGAAGAACCACGCCGTGGGCGAGAAGCGGAACATGTAGGCCGCGATCCCCAGCATGAGGACGATCGCCACGATGGGGAGGACGGGAAAGAAGGGGATGAGGAACCCGTAATCGAGCTTGTCCCCGTACTTCCTGCGGATCGTGATGATGGCCACGTTGACCTGCAGGAAGAGCAGGAGGAACATGACGTCGGTCGCGGCCGCCACGTCCTCGATCGGGATGGCCACCGCCATGAACAGGATGAGCCCGCCGCTGGCCAGGAGGGCCAGGTAGGGCGTGCGCGTCGACTCGTGGACCTTCGAGAAGAAGTCCGGGAGGTTCCGGTCCCGGCCCATGGCGAAGGAGACGCGCGTCGAGCTGAACGTCGTGGCGTTCAGGGCCGACATGGTCGAGAGGATGCCGCCCACGAGGAGGAGCGTGGTCCCGAGCGGCATGAACTGCCGGGCCGCCTCGGCCAGCCCGAGCTCCTTGTGCTCGCCCAGCCACTGCCAGGTGGTCATCGCCGAGCCGGTGTGCGTGGCCCCGATCGCCGTGATCCCGACCAGGAGGTACACGGGGATGACGATGGCCAGCGACCAGAAAACCGCGCGCGGGATGTTGCGCTTGGGGTTCTTCACCTCCTCGCCGGCCTGGGCGATGATCTCGTAGCCCTCGAAGGCGATGTACGTGAGCCCCATGGCCTCGATCACCCCGCCCAGCCCCCTCGGGGTGAACGGGGTGAACTTGCCCCACGAGGTGGGCTCGTGGAACATGGCCCACAGCCCGCTCCCCACGAAGAGCATCAGGATGAGCACCTTGGCCACGGTCACGATGTTCCCGGCCAGCCCGGTCTCCGAGACGCCCTTGAAGTTGATCGCGATGAACAGGAGCGCGATCACGACGGCGAAGGGCTTCTGGAGCTGGCCGCCCGTGAGGCCGAAGAGCGTGATCCCGAACTCCCTGAAGACCAGCCCCAGGTAGGAGCCGAAGCCCAGGGCGTACAGGCTCCCGGCCACCGCGTGGGCGAACCAGCTCATCCACCCGGCCAGGAAGGCGTTGGGGCCCGGCAGGCCCTCCTTGACCCACAGGTAGCCGCCTCCGGCCTCCGGGATGGCCGAGCCGAGCTCGGCGTAGGCCAGGGCCGTGAGGAGAGTGACCACGCCGTTGGCCGCGAAGGCCAGGATGAGTCCCGGGCCCGCGGTCCCGGCGGCGATGCCGGTCAGCACGAAGATGCCGGCGCCGATCATGGCCCCCACCCCCACCATGGTGATGGTGAAGAGGCCGAGGTCCCGGCTCAGCTCCGTACGCGGCTGGTCAGCCATGGCTCATGGGATCGAGGGCCTTTCGTGGCGCGGTGTCCGCCTTCTCTCCAGACAAGGCGAGGCCGGGGACCGACCCACGTAGGGCGATCCCCGGCGTCGAGCGGTCCGGCCACTCGCCAGGAGGGCCGGACCGGAGTCGTGCTCGGCCTGGCGCGTCAGCTCTGGCTGGTGCGCAGACCGACGTCCCCGTTCGAGGACACGTTGAAGTGGATCCACATGCCCGTCACGGCGTGGGCCGGGACGTGGCACAGCATGATGTACTTGCCGGCCTTGCTGGCCGTGAAGGTGACGGTGTCGGACTTGCCGGGCTGGGTGGCGGTGTTCATCTGCATCGAGCCCGGCGTCTCGGCGCCGTCGAAGGCCAGGTTCGCCTCGCTGAACGTGGCCGGGAACGGCGGACTGTCGCTGCTGATGGCCAGGCTGTGGGGGTTCGCCTGGTCCTTGTTGTGGAAGTTGATCGTCACCTTGTAGCCCTCGGGCACGACGATCGCGGCGTTCCCGTTGTAGTAGCCGTTGTAGTTCCATCCGTTGTCGGCCTGGCTCTCGCCGGCGGTGATGTCCATCGTCACCGTCTTGGCGCCCTTGTCGACCTTCATCCAGCTGGGGACGGTGAGCTCGCCCATCGAGGCCGAACCCTGGGAGCTTCCGCCCTGTGTGGCCGCCGCGCTTCCGCTCGGAGCCGCCGCCTGCTGCTGCTGGCTGCCGGCCGCCGCCTGCTGGCCGCCCTGCCCGCCGCCTCCACAGGCCGCCGCGGCGAACGAGAACAGTACCGCCGTGCTTGCCGCGAGGATCTTCCTCATGGTCACCGTCCTTATTGATGCGTGCGTGAGTGTACGTCCCGAACGTCCATCGTCGTCATCTCCCGGCGGCCGGAGGGCGCGCTCGCGCCGATCCGGCCACGGAAGCTTCCGTCTTCAAGATGCGTACCGGGCACCGGGGGTGACGTCGGCCTTCCGCGCCCGGGGTCGCCAGCGCAGCGTCCCGGCGCGGTCCGGTCTCGTCCCCGGTGCAAGGCGGACGGAGCCATTCGGGCCGGCTCCACCGCTCGGGCTCAGGCCTTCTTCTCGACCACCTTGCCGTCCGGCGAGATCACGTACCACAATCCGCCGTCTAGATTCACCGCCTGCCCCGTGGCTTTTCCGGGACCCGTGTCCGCCGTGTACGTGTAGAGCGGCCAGCCGTCGTACGTGACCACCTGTCCGGACCCGCTCGGGTTCGAGACGGCGCCGAGCATGGACTGCTTCACGCCACCCCCGGCCGACGGCTCCTGGCCGCCGCTTCCGCAGGCCGCCGCCAGCGTCAGAAACAGGATCGTCGTCGCTGAAGCTGTTGCCTTTCGCATGGTGATCGTCCGTGCGCTCCGGTGTGGATCCCGTCCTCGTCACGGGGTCGGGGTCCACAGCCACTTCCTCTGTCAAGGAGCGTTCCTCCCGCCGCTCCGCCGGTCCACGTCTCGAACGTACCCGCCCCGGACGCCTCCACGGCCCGGCCATGGAGGCGCCCCCCGAGCCGGGCGTCGCCCAGGATCTGCCAGAAGCGGGCTTCCGGCCCCGAGCCTCCCGCGCCGCGCGGCGTGCTCCTGGCCGACCGGACCCGGACCGCGAGGACGAGGGAGTCCCCGTGGCCGCCGCGCGCCAGGAGGCGGATCGCGGAGGGGCGGCACGCACCACCCGGGCGGGTCCAGGTCACGGCCAGCGAGTCGGCCGGGAGGAGCCCCCGGAAGCCGCCGCGGTCGACGAGGTAGAGGAACCGCCGGCCTCCAGCGCCGCCCGGCCCCCGCACGCCGCCGTACAGGACGCCGAGGGAGTCCATGTCCGCGTGTCCCCAGTCCCAGGTGACGTCCCGCCACACGCCCCAGTTGTGGTCGTGGTAGGCCGGCGCGCCCCGGGCCTCCAGGCAGCGGCTCCCGGCGCAGGCGCGCCCCCGCGCCCGGCCCAGGAGGACCGGGGCCACGTACCCGGACACGAAGCTCCCGGAGGAGACGTCGAGGGGCGGGAGGTAGCTCGGGCTCCCCGGGTCGAGCAGGAGGCGGATCCGGAGGGGGCCGAGGCCGGCGGCGTCCGGGTCGCCTCCGGCCGCCGCGCCGCCCTCTCCGCCCGCGGCCCCCGCCGGGAGGTCCACGGAGACGCGGTAGCGTCCCGCCGAATCCAGGGTCACGCTCCCCGCCCCGCCGATCCGGAGGTCCGGCCGCTCCGTGGAGAACGACACGTCGCGCGCCGGGAGGTCGGCGGTCCAGCTCGTGGCCCGGCTCCCCTCCTGCCACGTGGCCAGGATCCGCCCGCCCCACCGGCCGTCCGGTACCCGGCCCGCGACCATGAACGTGAGGTAGAGCACGGCGTCCCGCTCCGGGAAGAGGACGTTCACGTAGTGCCACTCCGCCCACGTCGAGTCGCCCCGGGCCGCGGCGGGCGGGAGGTGGAAGCCGTCGATCTCCGCGTACAGGGCCGAGTCCCCCGGGGAGGTCCACCGCCGGTCGGAGGGGAGGTCGCTCCACGACCCGCGGACCAGGCGGGGTGCCGCCCCCAGCGCCTCGCTCCGGCTCGGGATCTCCCCGCCCGCCGAAGCCGCCACCTCGCGCCCGCCGACGTCCAGGTAGACCAGCCGGTCGTCGATCCAGGGCGCGGCGGCGGCCACCGATCCCGAGAACCGCGGCCCGTCCAGCACCTGGCGGTAGAGGAAGGGCGCCTGCTCGAGGGCCAGGCCCAGCGAGCTCGTCCCCGACGTGCGGAGCGTCTCGAGGTCCACGTCGGCCGGCACCACCGTGAGGTCTCCTCCCCCCACCAGCTCGCGGTCCCGCGAGCTCTCCACGAGCGCCGCGCCGATCGACAGGAGGGCGATCGTCACCCCGACCCCGAGCCCGTAGCCCAGCAGGAGGAGCGCGCTCCTCCCCGGCCTCCGGCCCAGCGACCTGCGGACGAGGCGCGGGATCACGGCGGCGCGCCCCGCGCCTCCCGGCGCGCCCGCGGATCGGGGCGGCGGGCCTCCCGCCGGCTCACGGCCGCACCAGGGCGCCGTCGCGCAGCTCGAGCCGGCGGTCCGCTCCCCCGGCCAGCTCGAGGTCGTGGGTGGCCACCACCACGGTCTGCCCGCCCGCGGCCAGCTCCCGGAGCAGCGCCAGGATGTCCCGCGACGTGGCCCGGTCGAGCTCGCCCGTGGGCTCGTCGGCCAGGATCAGGGCGGGCCGGTTGGCCAGGGCCCGTGCGATGGCCACCCGCTGGCGCTGTCCGCCCGAGAGCTCGGCCGGCCGGTGCCGCAGGCGGTCGGCGAGACCCACCCGGTCGAGCAGCGCCTCCGCGCGCTCGCGCCGCTCCGCGCGGGAGACGCCGGCCTCGGACATCGGGAGCTCCACGTTCTCCCTAGCGTTCAGCATCGGGAGGAGGTGGAAGCGCTGGAAGACGAGGCCGACGTGCAGGAGCCGGAAGCGGGCCCTCTTCCGCTCGGAGAGCCCCGCCGGGTCGGTCCCGTCCAGGAGCACCCGGCCGGAGGACGGCGTGTCCACCGCGCCCAGGAGGTGGAGGAGGGTGGACTTCCCGGACCCGCTGGGGCCGGTCACCGCCAGGAACTCGGAGCGCCGCACCGCCATGGAGACGTCCCGCACGGCCTCGATGAGCGCGCCCTCGAGCCGGTAGGCGCGGCCCAGGGACTCGGCGGCGACGACGGGGAGCTCCCCGTTCACGGCTCCTCCCGGTGGAGGGCGAGAGCGATGCTCCCCGAGGCGGCACGCCACGCGGGGACGACGGCCGCCGCAGTTCCGGCCGCGAGGAGGGCCCCGTAGCCGACGAACAGGGGTCCCGGCCTCAGCACGAAGAAGCGGACCGCGCGCGGGAGGCCCGCGAAGTCGGCCAGGATCGACTCCAGCCGGCCCGCCACGACAAGGCCCAGCCCGAGCCCGAGGACGGCGGCGGCGGCGGTGACGACGAGGCTCTCGGCGGCGAGAGCCGTCACCAGGCTCCGGCGCGAGACCCCCACCGCCCGGAGCGCCGCAAGGATTCCCGCGCGCTCCCCGATCGAGACGGCCATGATCGTCCCGACCAGGAGGGCCGCGACGAACAGGCTCACGGTGCCCAGGATGACGGCCAGCTGGCGGAAATAGGCGAGCCGCCGTCCGGCGCGCTCGACGAGATCGGAGGCCGACGCCACGGCGACGCGGGGGAAGTCGCGGGACAGGGTCCGGGCCACCGCTTCGGCGTCCCGCCCCCCGGCGGTCCGCACCATGAGGAAGGAGGCCCGGTCGGGCCGCCCGGAGAGGCTCCCGAGGTCCCGGATCGGCACCGCCACGGAGCGCTCCCCCCGGGAGGCGTACACGAACTCGGCGGTCCCGGCCACCCGGAAGGTCCGCCGCCCGGAGGCGGCCGTCCCCAGGGCCGCCGGCGCGACGAGGACCAGGCTGTCGCCGGGGGCCAGGTGGCGCTCCCGGGCCAGCTCCGGGCCCACGACCGCCTCCCCGGGGCCGGGCTCGCGGCCCCCGGTGAGCCGGTAGACGCCCTGCTCGTCCGGGTCCACGCCGAGCGCCAGGGCCGAGCTCCCCGCCGCCGTGAGCCGCACCGCCAGCGCCGGCGCCACGCCCGCCACGCCGGGCTCGCTCGCCATCGCCCGCCTCAGGGAGTCCGCTCCCTCGAGGGTGGCGTCCGTGTCGAGCGGGAGCGTCCCGCGCGGCGTTACGCGTATTGCGTAACCCCTGCCCAGGAGGAGCTCCCGGAAGCTGGAAGTGATCCCGCCCCCCAGCATGAGCATGTCGACGAGCATGGCGGCCGAGACCGCCACGCCGAGCACGGCGAGGCCCGTGCGGAGCGGGTGGTGGAGGAGCTCGCGGGCGGAGGCGCGGAACAGCATCGCTCAGCGCCCCACCTCGAGGAGGGCGTCCCTCGAGAGCAGGTGGAGGGCGGCCGCCGCGCCGGCCGCCAGTCCGAGCCCCACCGCCAGGAGGAGCGCCTGCTCGATCGTCCACGGCGTGATGAGCGAGAAGGTGAGCCCCGTGCCGTATACGCCGCGGTAGTAGCGGTTGATGACGGCCGAGGCCGCCTCGCCGATCCCGACCCCGAGCGCGCCTCCCACCACCGAGACGAGCGCCGCCTCGGCCAGGATCCAGGCGAACAGGGTCCTCCTCGAGATGCCGATGAGGCGGAGCGCGGCCACCGGGCCCCGGCGCTCCTGGACCTTGAGCACCATGATGCAGGCCAGGAACACGGCGCCGGCCACCATGGTGATGAGGGCGATGGCCCGGTGGAAGCGGCGGACGACCTCGAAGGTGGTCGACGAGCGCCGGGCGACCTCCGCCGTCGGCAGGACGCGCGCGCCGGAGAGGTAGCCGGCCAGCCGCTCCGCCACGGCGGCCGTGTCGGCCCCGGGGCGCAGGCGGACCGAGAATCGGTCGACCTCGCCGGGCCGGCCCGTGAGGGCGGCGAGCTGCGGGAGGTGAAGGAGGATCCTGGGCCGGTCCCTGGTGAGCGTGGCCGGGTCGGCCCGGGGCTCGAACGTCCCCGCCACCCGCGCGGCGCATGCAGAAGCCCCCGGCCGCGGGCGAATCGCGAGGGTGTCGCCCGGCCCGAGGCCGCGCTCCGAGGCGAAGCCGCGCTCGAGCAGGACCTCGAGCCCGGAGGGACATGCGGCCCCCTCCTGCGGCGACCCGGCCGCGGAGCCGGGACCGGACAGGGCGAGGGCGGGTAGGAGCAGCCAGAACGCCAGCGAGTCCATGGGATCGGGAAACTGGAGACCGTCCCGATCCCGGGGCAACCGGCGGCCCGCCGCAGGGGCAGAGCTTGCCAGACGGCCCAGGCCGCCCCAACGTGTCGGACGTCGGCATGGACCCGGCCCGGCGCCGCCGGTCGCCCGGTTCTTGCGCGATTCACCGGCTGCACCCCTCCCGGTCCCTTCGGGAGAGGTGCTCCGCGGACGGTCGTTCGTCCTCCGGCTCTCAGCCCGAAGCTCGCCGGATCGCGTCGCCGGACCACCGTGCTCCGGCATCCGTCCCGGTCCCCCTGGGATCGGGCTCCGGCTTCGGCCGCTCGACGACAGGGCCGCAGGCAGTGGAGTTACCTTCATCGGAGTAGACAGGAACGTGACACAGGTCGCGACGGAGACGTCGCTGGGCGTGCTCGAGCTCCTCGGCAGCGGATCGGGATTCATCCGCCGCCGGGAGGCCGGGTACCTGCCCTCCGACGACGACATTTACGTCAGCCAGAAGCTCATCAGAAAGTACGATCTCAGGACGGGGGACGAGCTGTCCGGCGAGGTCGGGAAGCCCCCCGGACGGGACAAGAGCCCCCCCCTCCAGCGACTCGTCGCCGTCAACGGTCAGCCGCCCGAGAACCTCGGCCGCCGCCCCGATTTCAACCGCCTCTCCGCCCAGCACCCCGACCAGCAGTTCGTGCTCGAGTGCGGGCTGGAGCGCCGCGGGGTCTCCGACTACACCAACCGCGTGATCGACCTGTTCTGTCCGCTCGGGCGCGGCCAGCGCATGCTGATCGTAGCCCCGGCCAAGGCCGGGAAGACCATGGTCCTCCAGGCCATCGCGGAGGGCATCGTCACCAGCTCCCCCGACACCGAGCTCCTGATCCTCCTCGTCGACGAGCGCCCCGAGGAGGTCACGGAGATGGAGAACACGGGCTACGGGGAGGTCATCTCCTCGAGCTTCGACTACCCCGCGGAGCGGCACGTCTCCGTGGCGGAGATCACGCTCGAGCGCGCCCGCCGGCGCGTGGAGAGCGGCCAGGACGTTGTCCTCGTGCTGGACTCGATCACGCGCCTCGCCCGTGCCTACAACACGGTGGAGGAGGGGACGGGCCGGACCCTGTCCGGCGGGATCGACGCCGGCGCCATGGAGAAGCCCAAGCGCTTCTTCGGGAGCGCCCGCAACATCCACCCGTCCGAGGGCGGCGGCTCGCTCACGATCATCGCCACCGCGCTGGTCGACACCGGCTCGCGGATGGACCAGGTGATCTTCGAGGAGTTCAAGGGGACCGGGAACAGCGAGCTGGTGCTGAGCCGCGAGCTGGCGGAGCGCCGGATCTTCCCGGCCATCGACCTCCAGGCGAGCGCGACGCGCCGCGAGGAGCTCCTCCTGGACGACGACGTCCTCATGCTCTCGCGGGCGATGCGCCGGGAGCTGGCCGACGAGGCCCCCGTCCAGGCCATGACGGACGTCCTGGCCCTCATGAAGCAGACGGAGACGAACGGGCAGCTGGTCGAGAAGCTGAAGGCGCGCCTCTCGGCCTGACGGCTCAGTCCTCCTCCAGCTCCTCCTCCAGCCGGATCCGGAGCCGCCGCTCGTAGTGGACGATCTCCCAGGCGGCGGCCTCCAGGAGCTGCACCTCGCGGCGGTCCGGGTCGGCCCGCTGAAACAGCGAGCGGAAAGTCCGCATCTTGGGCTCCGGATCGATGTGGTGGAAGAACCCGATCCGGTCCATGGCCGTCTTCCACACCCGGAAGAGCTCCTCCATATCCCCCGCCGTCGCGGGCGGCGCCGTCTCGTCCTTCCCGGCCGAGAGGTCGCGCCCCGGGAGCCCCACGATGCGGTCGGCCGCGCGCCGCAGCTCGTAGAAGACGAGGAGCGCCGCATGGGCCAGGTTGAGCGAGGGGTGGTCGGGGCTGGTGGGGATGCAGAGGAGCTCCCGGCAGAGGTCCAGCTCCCGGTTGGAGAGGCCCCGGTCCTCCGGTCCGAACACGACCGCGATCGTGTCCCCATCCGGCCCGGCCGCTCTCCCGATGAGGTCCGGGGCGGCCTCCTCGGGGGTGCGCCACTCCTGCGGGCTCGCCCTCCGGCGCGCCGTGGTGCCGACCACCCGGACCGCGTCGGAGATCGCCCCTTCCAGGGAGTCGAAGAACTCGATGCGCTCGACCAGGTCCGCCGTGTCGTGCGCGATGCCGTCGATCCGGTGGGGGTCGAACTCCTCGGGCTCGACGAGCCGGAGCCGCCGGAGGCCCATGTTCTTCATGGCCCGGACGACCAGCGCCACGTTGACCAGGTCCTGCGGACGGTGGAGGACGACCGCGATCCGGCCCAGGGGGCCAGCCGGGTCGTCGGCACCGGAGGGGCGGGGCTCGTCGGCGCCCGCGGAGCGCGGCCGGTCGGAGGAGGCGTCGGGTTCCATGCCGGGAAGGTAGGGGACCGGGCGCGGGGCTGGCCACCCGGAACCCCCCGCCCGTGCGGGCGTATTCCTTGCGCGATGCGGCCTGTCGTCGGATCGGCCGGTCGATTCCGTTGACAGGTCCCGGGGCCGGGGGTAACATCGAGAGCGGTCGGAGTCGTGCCCGAGAGGTGCGGCTCCTTTTTTCACCGCCGGCTACCCGGCACAGGGTTCCGTGGCCGAGTGGCTAGGCAGGGGCCTGCAAAGCCCCCTACGGTGGTTCGAATCCACCCGGAACCTCTCTTCCGATCCGGCCGCAGGGACGAGGAGCGACGCGCGGGCGTAGCTCAGCTGGCAGAGCGCAACCTTGCCAAGGTTGAGGTCGCCGGTTCGAATCCGGTCGCCCGCTTGATCGGCCGGGCGAAGGCGGCCCCGGCCGCGGCAGGACGGAGGAGGCGTGAAGGCCCGGCTCATGGCGGGCGGGATCGCTCGAGGGGCGGTAGCTCAGCTGGCTGGAGCGCTGCGCTCACATCGCAGAGGTCGGGGGTTCGAGTCCCTCCCGCCCCATTGAAAGTGCCGCCGCACGTGCGGGCGTAGCTCAGTTGGTAGAGCGTCAGCTTCCCAAGCTGAAGGTCGCCGGTTCGAGACCGGTCGCCCGCTTTCCCGGGAACCCAGGCGAGACGTGGGCTCTCTGAGTTCTTCACATCGGTGCATAGTCTGGGGTGTGTCCATTCGGTGTGCGCAGTTCACGGGCCACTCCCTCCCGCCCCGCCGCACAAGTTCGGCTCCTGGTAGCCCGGGATGTCCCGGTCCTTCACCTCGTAGCCGCTCACTCGGCCGTTGTCCTCGTTGATCTGGAGCGTGAAGGGAATCCCCTGGGCGGCGAGGCACACCAACTGGGCCTGCCGGTCGAAGCTCTCGTAGATGTGCTTCCGAAGCTCCCGAGTGCTGCACCATCCGACGAGGATCGTGACCCCCGCGCCGATCAGGCCGCCCGCGACCACGTTCACGAACGACGCAAGACTGAATGTGAGCCCCCCCATCACCGGACCTCCCGAAGCTCGGCCTCGTGCTCCACGACGCGGAGCATGGTGGCATCGTCGGGTCGCTGGTAGGCGAGTTTGAGGGCTTCGAGGCTCGACCACCCGCCGGCCTGCGCCACGTCCACGTCGGGGAGATCCTTCCGGGCGCTCGCCCACAGCCGACGGTAGGCGTGCCACAGGGTGCCCTCTTGGGGCTCCAGCTTCGCGGCTTCCTCCGCCTCCTGGAGACACTCGGAGGCCAGTTCGTAGCGGACCGACTTCTCGACGTCGCGCGGCGCGGGGAACAGGGGCCCGGGGCCGACGCGCCGGCGCTTCCGCAGGGCGCTCTCCAGGGCCTCCCGGACGGGCGCGGAGATCGGACACCGCCACTCGCGGTCCATCTTGTCCGTGTCCTCCGGCCAGACGATGGCCCCGTGCGGAGCCTTCGGGGTCCGGTCTAGCTCCAGGTCCTCCACGCGGAGCGAGCACACCGCCGAGATCCGGCGGCCGGTGCCCACCACGATCTCGAAGATCTCCGGCAGGTAGGTCTCCACCTTCCGCCGCTTCTTGTTCCAGATGACCTCCATCCGGGGCGTCGACAGGTGGGGCCGGAGCGCGTCCACCCGGTCGTGCGTGGCCACCGGGCGAGACGGATTCGACTCCTTCGGGATCTCCAGCCCGCGCGTCGGGTCGCGCTCCAGGAGGAGCCGGCCGTCGTCGTCCCGCCACTCGCAGGCCCAGTTGCACAGGGCTCTGACGAACCGAAGGTCCCGCTCGATGGTCCGGTCGGACACGGCGGTGCGCGGCTCGCCCTTGGCCTTCTCGGCGTCCGGTGTGCAGCGGTTCCCCCGCGCGTCGATGCTGCCGCTCCGGCGGGCGCAGATCAGCGCGTCCCACTCGCGCCGTGAGAGCCGGCGGAGGTCGAAGTCCTTCCCCCACACCCGCTTCAACATCTCCGCCTGCCGGCGGTCCTCCGACCGCGTGCGCGCTGCCTTGTCGGGCGTGCGCTCCTGGAGGTAGAGGTCCAGGATGCGGCCGAGCGTCGGCCGGCCGCCGCCGGGGCTCGCGAGCCCCTCCCGGAGCTTCCGGGCTTCATCGTCGGCATAGCTTCGCGCCTTGTCCCGGTCCCGATGCTTCAAGCTCTCCCGGATCCGGCCGCCGTTCCCGTCCGACGTGCAGGCGTAGAGCACGCCGCCGGGCGTCCGTTCGTAGACCCGCACGGTCAGGCCGTAGCTCCCGGCCGTGTAGCTCCATACGCGGTCCGTCTTGCGTTCGTCAGGCATCGCAGTCCCCCTCGGGTTCGAGGTCGGCCGACTCCAGGGCGTCGAGCGCCTCCCCGCACCGCGCCTCCCACCGCCGCAGGGCACCCGCCAGGGCGTCCCGCGTGTCGGGGGTCAGGCGGCGCTCGCCGTCGCGAATCATCCGCAGGAGCTTGGGGGACACCCCCGCCTCGCGGGCCAGCGCCCGCATAGATGCGGGGATCGCCTCCAACACCGACCGGAGCAGGTCGGTCTCTCTCTTCATGTCCTCAATATGGGGACGTTCAGCACATAGTGCAAGGCGCAGGTCACGACAGCCTCCGAGCGAGCGCCTTATCGGCGAGCGAGGCCTCGTCGTCGTGGACTCGTAGGACCGGCGGTGCCGCGCTCGGCTTCGCGGGAAGGTCGGCCCGGCGAATCCGTGGGGAGCCGTCGCCGCCGGCATTCCGGAGCCCGCCTTGGGAGAGAAGAGCGCGCAGATGAGACTCTGAGTAGCCCGACTCCTCGGCCGCCCTCGCCACCGTCAGCCCCTCCAGGCGCCAAGCATCCAAGCCGGCTTCGAGGTCCGACGCGCACCATTCGAGCACGGCCGCCTGCGTGGCGGCACCGAGGCGACGCTGGTCGTCGGCCAGCTCTCGCCAGCGCGCGGGCATTGGGTCGGGTGGGAGCGGACCGGGCGGGGGGATCAGTGAGAACATGAGGACTCTCTCCCGGGGTCGCAGAAGCCGCAGCGAGTTCTCGGCTCGCCACACCACGAGCAAGCGCCGGCTCCCAGGGCCTCCCAGTTCGGGGGGTGGGAGCCGTTCACCCTTGTATCAGGTGGGGATTCCCTCGCCTCCCAGTCCGTTGCGATAGCGGCCCCCTGTCCAGGCCCGGTCTCTCGGCCGACTCGACTGGGAGATTGCTGAATCTCCTTGTCATGACTGGGCGTCTGCCTCCCAGTAGTCGATCGGGAGGCAGTTGGGAGGTCGTCGGGCCTCGGCAGAGCGAGCGGCTCGTCGCGCGGATCCCGGACGGTCCGGTGCTTCCAACGCCCCCCCTCCGGGACGCCTTCAAAGATCCCGAGGCGGCTGAACTGCTTGCACCACTTGTGGACGGTGTTCTTGCTTGCGACGCCATGCCGGTGCGCTTCGCGTTCGAGGTTGACCCGCCAGACCCAGCCCTCGGCGTCGTCCCTCCTGGCGGCCAGCTCCTCGTGCAGCTCGAAGAGCTTCAACGCCTTTTCGGTGATCCCGTTCATGCTCTGGCCAAGCACGGCCTGGATCACGGGATGGATCAGCTCGTAGTCGTCCGCATCGGCTACGAGCCGCCCGCCTCCGTCCTCCTCCCGCTGGCGCTGATGCAGCAGCGTGCAGACTCGAATGAGCGTGAGAACGCGGTCGAAATCCCGGCGAGCCCGGACGGCGCCGGTCGGGAAGCGATCAGCGAGGTCGTCCGCGTAGGGGATCGTCACCTCGCGCGACGTCAGCAGGCCGAGGACCGTCCGCCAGAGCTCCAGCTCGTCCGGGCAGTCCGTGTCGCAGGCACCAGCGGCGCGCCGAGCCTTCGCCTCTAGAACGCGCCGGGTCTGCTCCTCGCTCTCGTCAACCCAGAGGTCGAACACGCGGGTCTGGTTTTCGGCGTGGAGAGCGGCCGAGGTCGTCGTGGTGACGATCGAGGCGGAGACCTCGACCTGTAGCGTCTCACCCGAGAGCCGACCGTTCTCCCCCTTGTTGACGGTCATCCGCCCGACGCGGCCCTCCGACATCGCGACGCGTAGCGAGTATTCCGCGTGCTTCTGACCTCCAGCTTCCTCGATGACGAGGACGCCCTTGACGGGACCCTCGTGATAGTTGAGCGCCTGCTCGGAGAGCCCGGTGACGTAGGTCACCCGCTCCTCCGGCAGCAGGCGGAGCGGTAGACGGACGAGCGTGTTCTTGCCGGCTGAGCTTTCCCCCTTGACGACGAGGTGCACGGGTTCGCGAAGGAGGCCGCCGACGCCCGCAAGGAAAACGAGCCGACGGTTGACCTTCTCTCCGACGAGCCCGAGACGCTCCATGAGGTCTTCGGCCCGGCATAGAAGATCCGGGGTCCGGAGAAGGTTCTCGGCCTCGTCCCGGAGGGTGCCGACGGTGGCCTCCTTCGCCGAGGCGCTCATCGTCCACCTCCCCGAGCGACCGATCGTGCCCAGCGGAAGAGATCCCGGTGCCGCTCTCGGTAGGCGCGCAGGTCGATGGTCAGGGGCTCGTGGCCGATCCAGTCCGCGAGCGCTTCGTCTACCTCCGGACAATGCTTGAAGACGAAGACGGAGAAACGCGGAAAGGTGTTCGGAGGGGGCGGCTCTACTCGGAGAGAGGGGAAGCCGCGTGCGGCGAGAAAGCTGGCGAGGTCGAGGTCGGTGGTGCAGTACTCGGGTCGGTCGCTAGCCGCGTCGCGTTCGCCGCCGGGTCGCGATCCTGCTGTGTTCATTGTGAATCCTCTCGTAACTTTGTCTCATAGGTGTCTGCTCCCTTCAGATGAGTTTGTGAGCCGCAGTAGTCGGCCCAGTCGGCGTCCGATGCGTGCTACGATCGGATCGCCCATACACGATAACGCACTGCGCAAGGGCAGGTTCGGATGCGCGGTGTTAGCCTCTGGAGATCGGCATGCCAGCAGGTCGCTTGGCGCCACGGAGGAGCAGGCCCTCGTCGCCGCAAACGTTCGCTACGCGATAGCCGCCAACCTATAGGCTCGACCGAGCGGAGCAGGTACCCTAGCTTGGTAGCCCCCCCGACCGGGAGGCCCCCATGCGCGACGCAGCCGACTCTACGGATCTCGTCCACAGGATCGCCCGCCTGGAACGCTCGAACAGGCGCGTGAGGCTGGGCCTCGGTCTGGCCGCAGGTCTGGCGGTCGTTCTGGCCTTCCGGCCGGCGGTTCAGGACACGGTGGCGGCCCACAGGTTTGTTCTTATTGACTCGGCCGGAGCGGAACGGGGCCGGTGGGACGCGGACGACTCCGGTAAGCCGACTTTCCGAGTTGGACAGCTTGGAGAAGGCCGGGCCTACACGTCGGTGACGAAGGGGGGCGTCACGATCAGTAACTTCGAGTCCGATGCTGCGGATTCGCTTCGAGCCGACGTAGTGATGCTTACCCGCGCAGGATTGCACTTTATACGGCGGGGCGCCTTCATGCCCCTGGCGCTCAATGCCGGCCGTCAGACGGTGAACGGGCTCATCGGGCCAAACATCACGATAGCCACACCAGATCACGGCTCGCTGGTCCTCGGTCGTACCCAACTGACCACGGAGCGAACAGGGTTCGAAGAGGTTCGTGCTGCGTCCTCGCTGGTCATGCTCAACCGCAAGGGCGAGGTCATTTGGAAGGCGCCGTGAGCGCGAGCGATAGGGGATGTTGCGGTGGGCGCCCGATGCACGATGCGACGTGTTAACGCCCCCGAACATACACACGAACGTACACACCTTAGCGTTCGGCATCGGCACGCGAAGCACGATCCGCACGGTGCGACGGATCACCTCCCGCTCGAGGAGAAGGCATGGGTACCCCAACCGAGGCAAGGCTCGCCGGCCTGCGGAGCGGTGTCGGGTGATCGGCTGGCGCGAAATGAAAGGGCGTCTTGGAGTCTTCCTGGGCGCCGCATTCTACTTGTCGCACTTCGTGCCGGCGGCTCTCGTTCTCTACGGGGTCTGGTTGGGCGTCAAGACCCATATCCTCTGGGGACTTGCCCTCCTGGTCACGTTCCCAGCGTGGGCCGTCATCGGCTGGACCGAGATCCTCTTCGGCTGGCGCTGGCTGTCGCCTATGTGGCCGTTCGCCATCGCCGGCTTATGGGAAGTCGTTGTGTTTGCACTCGGCCTTGCGGTTGGTGCATGGCTGAAGCGTGGACAGGATGCAGAGAGAACCTCCTGAGGGAACGGGCGACCGTAAGGCCGGTTCTTGGCCCAGTGACCATGACCAGTGACCTCGAACGGCTCGAACGAACGCTCCGACGCAACCGGACTTGGCTTCGGAAGTTCCTCGATGATCCGCAACGCCTCGACGATAACCTGCACCTGCTGGTTGCAGCTCGCCTGCGGCTCCTGCTGTGCAGCAGCAGTGGAGACAAGCCCGCCCTGCTGGAATACGCTGACAAGGCCGGGCGGCTTGATGATCTTGTTGTCTGGGGACCCTACCGGACCTTTGCTCCCGAGGCCGCGGTTTGGAATCCCGATGATCTCAGGCTAAAGCGTGGTCACCCGGTCAGCTATCCGGTTCAGAAGTACCTAGCAGACTATGTCGGCATGTACCGCATCAAGCGAGGCACTGTGGCCCAGAGGTACACCCCAAGAGACCTCATCAAATGGGTCGCAAATGCTGAGTCGCTCCATCACATCCCAGCAGGGGATGAGAAGGTGAAGAACCTAGCAAGCCTTCGGTACGTTCTTCGTCTCGCTCGTTCAAGCGGTCCAGGCGAAGCGGAGTCTGAGGAGTACTCCGAAGAGACACTTGCGGAAGCCCTCTTCAGTCTCGGCGAATGGGCCGTCCATGCCATCGACCACGTACTTGTGTAGCGCGTCAACCCGCCCTCTCCGGGCGGTCCGACCCCGGGGCCCCGGCGCACGGCCTTCGAATCGCCGAGTCGGTGGGCGAGCCGGTACAGCCATCCACGAGTGCCCGTCCGTCCACCTCCTCGAGCCTCATCAGCAGCTGCCCCACGCTCTCGACGTACCACTCGCCGCCCCGGGGCCGTCGGGACGCCGAGTTCGATGAGTCCTCGGACAGCGCTCGAAGGCTGGTGCGGCCCTGCTCCCACAGCTACTCGAGAATCGGCCGCAGGTCGGCCGCGCGCTGGTCGGCCCGGGCGCCCGGCACCTCGGCGCTGACGCGCGAGGAAAGCAAAGGAGCGCAAGTTCCGTGTCCTGGTCAGGTCCATAGGGCTCCCCTTCTCGTCGGGTCCTTTTAGCCGTGCGCTGACGTCACGATCTTGAAAAGTTTGTCTAGGAATGTAGGTGAACTAGCCTATTCCCCTCAATTGTGCGGCCGCAGCATCGGTCGCTCTCGATCGGGTGAACGCCGTCTCGCACTCGACGGTGGAGCGTTCAGAGGACCCGAGGCGGGGCGCCGCCGCCTGCGTATCGAGCCCCCGCAAGCTGAGGCGCATCGCAAAAGGCAGGGGTTCGTTGCGCAACGCCTCACCCATCCCACGGCGGAGCCTAGCCCGAACCCCGCCCCGATCCCTGAGATAGCAGCTCGCCTCGGGCTCACAGAACCGCGGCCACAATCTTGCTAAATTCAACACTTGTGCTCGGACGCAGGGCCTACTGTGCGCCAAGGCTCCTCCTCACGTACGTCCATCGCACGGCCTCGGCGCGGCCCCATGCGCCCTCCGCCTCGTCAGGGTCCGCCACGCCCCGCCAGGTCGTCGTGAATCAAGGCCACGGGAGCCAAAAATGAGAAGCACGAACGCGCTGCTGGTCGTTGTAGCCATAGCTGCGCTCGCGCCGCCGCCCGCCACCGGGCAGGGGATCCGCGAGCTGCCCGTCGGCGACGTTACCGTCAGACTGGGCGGTTCGTGCGAGCAGGCGATAAAGGCCCTCCAGTCGCACTACTATCTGGACGACATTACCGCCGCCGTGTTCGATAGCGCCGAGTGGGTCGGACGAAAGTTCACCGGTAGGTGGATGGTGCTCAGCTCGTCCGATGAGCCGAGCGCTGCGACCCTCGGGACGCTCACGTGCGCGAATGGGCGGATCGTCGGGGCAGTCCGTGCGTGGAATCCCGAAGAGGTGAAGGGAGCCGATGAAGCCGAGGCAGCCGTGGGGCACGCGGTCCTGGCGGTCCTCGAGAGCCTCGACTCCCGCGCGGGTGACGTCCCCTGTACGCTCGATTCCGTCGAATCCAACCGCAGCGGCGCGTGGGCGCAGTCGGAGGCGTCGATCCGCTGTGGTCCGACGGCGGTCACGCTGAACGTCACGCGGCCTCGGGGTGCACCAAACCCGGTCTTCGTGATCATGGAATCCATCGAGGAGCAACCGTAGGCAGCGGTCGCGTGGCCTGGAGGCGCGGAGAGCACGACCACAGGGCGGCGCGCCAACGCACGCGGCGCCCTTGAGTCCGCGTCCTGTGCTGCCGAGCGTGGCCCGCTACGGCCACGACGCGAATCCCCTGGACCACTTCCTCGCCGAGCCGGAAGGAGGCTCGCATGACTCACCGGCAACGTCGGTCACTCGCAGGCTTGTGTGCCCTGGTCCTGGCGGCATGCGCTCATACCCACATGACGTCACAGCTCAATCCGGAGGCGGCCGACCGGCGCTTCTCGAAGGTGCTGGCGTTCGCAGTCTTCGGGAAGCTCGACTACCGCAAGGCTGCCGAGGAGCGTCTGTGCTCGAAGATTCGCGACGAAAGCGGCACCGAGTGCTTGGAGGCGGAGAAGGTCTTCTTTCCGGGGCAGCACTATTCGCAAGATGCAATGGCTCGGCGCCTCCACGACCTCAACGTGGACGGCGTGCTGGCCCTGGAGCCTGCCGGAAGCGGGACCTCTTCGACCTACCTTCCGATCAGCTCCCACACCACGGGAAGCGCCTCGGTATCGGGAAACACCGTGAGCGGGTCGAGCACAACGACCACGTACGGCGGCTATGACATCAAGAAGCCCTGGGCAGATTACCAGGTTCTTCTCTGGGCTACGGCCGACAGCACCACGGTGTGGTACGCGACAGCGTCCTCGAACGGGAACGGCTACGCCGGCTGGGACGACCTCATCCACTCGGCCGCCGACAAGACGGTCAGTGAGCTCTCCGCCGCCGGATTGCTCCTCCGGCGCAGGAAGAAGTAATGGTCATCGCGTCCCGGGGCACTTCATCCCGTTTCGATGCGGTCGGGGCCGAACTCGCACGCCGTATCGAAGAGATTGGGATTGGGAAGCTGCAGCCAGAGCGGCGCCGGGTCATCGGTGGGTGGATCGCGTCACTGGCGCCGCTCCTGTATGCCGAATCCCAAAGGATGACGGCGCACGAACTGGAAATCGCTCGTTGCGCCCGCGCCATCCTCAACGACGCGTTCGCCGACCTCGGAGCCCACGAAGGATCCCCGCTGTCGCTGGACGACTTCGACTCCTGGCGCGCCTACTCCGCTGACATTCTGGACGCGGTTACGCGCAGGGGCACGATCAACGCCGACACCTTCTTCCGTTACCGTGCGCACCCCGACCGTGCACGGAGCGAGGGCTGCCACAGTTGTGGGCGGCTCGTGCACCACCCGGAGTGGGTCTACGGGGAAGACGGGCGTCCCTACTGCTCGACGGCCTGTAGAGCGGCGGCGCGAGCGCCCTCCAGTCCTGCCCCTTCCCCGAAGAGGCGCATCTCTTTCGCCGCCGCACGCATCGCTGCTGCGGGACTGCTTCTCTTCGCGCTCGCCAGCCACCCGTACTCCTATTACGAGGCGCTCCGGATCATCGTGTGCGGAGTGAGTGGCTGGTCTATCGTGGAGGCATGGCGTCTCCATAGCGAACGATGGGAGTGGGCCTTCGGCATCCTGGCGGTCCTCTTCAACCCCGTGGTCCCCGTGGCGCTGTCGCGCGAGGTCTGGAGCATGGTGGACGTGGTCGCCGCCATCTTGTTCCTGGCTTCGCTCCGACAACTTCGTCCAGCGCTTGTGGCACCGGCAGCGCAATTCGGCAGCTAGACCCCGAGAATGGGTGAGCTATTCAAACCCGGCGACTCGTAAGCGATCCGTCGAGCCGCAAGGCTCTCAAGGTGGAGGTGCTCTCATGACGAGCGGTTGGTGGTGGCCAGAGCTGGCGACGCGTGAGGAGTGCGTGGCGGCGATTCGGCGCGGAGCCTGGGCAGGCACAGTCGTCATCGTCCTAACGGCCGGCATGATTTCGTTCGGGGCGGTTTCTCGGCTAGGGGGCATCGACGTAGGGATCACCGCCGTGCTCGTCACATGGCTGGTTACCTCGCGTGATCGCACACCGGCGGTCCTTCTGGTGGCTATGTTCTTGGCCGAGAAGGTGATGCAGCTGCAGGGGAATCCGCGTGTAGCTTCCAACCCCTGGGCCATGGGAGTCGCGGCCGTGATCCTGTTGCTGCTGATCGGCGCAGCTCGTGCCACGTTCAGCCTAGCCGAGCGTGCCTCGGACGCGCCAGGAGCTCTTCCGATCTCGGCGCAAATCGCGCGGGACTTGGCAGAAGAAGCGGTAAGCACACGAAGGTCCGATTTCCTCAAGTGGACGGAGCCGCGCCGACCGCAGGAGAGCGACGGCCTCGGGTAGGCTCACCGCGGGCGAGCCGCCCTCGCTTCCACACCCTTAGTCCACACCGGAGGTTATGAGATGCTGAGAACGACGACACACGCCGTTGCCTGTCGTCCGAAGCGCACCGCCCGAAGGGTGAGCCATTTCCACTTCGCTTCTATAGTCCTCGCGCTTGGCTTGGTGACACTGCCTTCCGCTTCGAAGGCACAGTTGAAGTGCGAATGGCTCAACCACATGCGTGAAAAGGAGCCGCATGCGGCGGTACTGTATACGATGGGCATGGCCGACGGCTTCGTGCACGGACTGGACTTCGCCGAGCGTGTGGCAGAACGCCAGTGGCCTGCGGGAGAGGTGTCGACGGTCCGACGGAAGCTGCGGAGGATGGTCCCCTACGCCTACGGTGCCGAGTTCGCTACCAGTTCGATCTGCGACTCGAACCCGCCGATAAACGTCGAGGACGCCTTCATGATGGCGATCGATACGGTTAGGAGGGACCGCGAAGCCACGGGAGACGAGGTCGCCGCGTATTCAAAGCCGTCGCTGGTCGAGTCGCTCGTCAGAAATGTATGGTTCGCCGGCATCGTCGGGCTCGCTTTGGGCCTGCTCAGTGCGTCCGTCTTCTGGCGCCGGCGCAGGAACGGTTCTGCCTCATGATCTGGGCGATGTTGGAGAGGATCCATGCGTTGGTCGCGAATGGCCTTGACTACCGTGCTCGCCTCGTCGTTGCGACGCGCTTCGCGAATTCAAACGCGCAACCTCGGGACGAGCCCGAGGGGCAATACATGTGGCGAGTCCACTGGTCGATTCTGACCACGTTGGGATTGCCGCCTCTCTTCGTCGTGCGGCAGTGGCTCCGCGGAGGGGACCCGGCAAAGTTCAACGTGATCCCTCCCGCCATCGTGATCGAACGATACCTTGCGACGCGAGGGGAAGCGGTACTCCCTGACGGGAAGGAAGATCGACGCATCGCCAATGGCCAGGGAGAGGCTCTCCTCGCATTGTCCCGCCGACTCGGGGTCAACGCCGCCCTGCGACCAAGCCGATACTGGAGCGCCGCGGAGAGTGCATGATGGCGACACAGATTGGTGAATTCGCCGGAGCCGTTCTGGCTGTTTTCCTTCTGTCTCGGCTGCTTCGGTGGGCACTTCGCCACCGCCCGGAACCCGCGCGGACTTACCTTGCTCTCGGAGCCACGCTGATGCTGGCAGTTCCGCTCGCGGCCGTCGGTGCCGCCGACGGAGAGTCCCTTCGTCTCGCGTATGCAGCCCGCACCTACGGCCCGGCCGTTCTCTTCTGGCTCTTGGTAGACATCGTCCGAGCGCGAAGGCACACAGCTCAGGTCGATACGAGAGCCCCGATCAAGGCCAGTATCAAGCAGAAGGCGCCGCTTCTAGGATGGGCAGCCGCCCTCGCGGGTGGAATCACGCTGCTTGCGTCGTCGTACCGTCCCGCTCGCGAGATCCCCCTCATCTTCGGCGAAGGATCGACGTTCCAAGGAGCCCAGCTGCATCTACCAGGTCTCTTCGTCGGTGTCTTTGTCACCGTCGTCGCAGCCGTCCAACTTCTTCAAGTGATACGAGAACGCCACGCCGCCGACCGACCCGAGGAGCACCCATGGGTACCTGGGTCAACGAAGGAGCGGGAGCCCACGCCCAACGGGCGAGAAGAGTAGATGGGAGGATCCCAGATGACTCGATTCACACGCGTATTGCTGATTGCAACCGTCCTTGCCATGGCGCCACATGTGCTCTCAGCACAGGGACGCGAGCCAGACGCGGATTCGATTCGGGTCGCGACGAGCGCCATTCGCGGCGACCTTCGAAATTTTCTGACGGCGCAGGAAGCGTACTTTGCCGATAACGGTGCGTACGCCCAATCCATTCGGACCCTGGCAACGTTCTACAACACTAGCCCAACGGTCACGGTGGTGCTTCTGACATCGTCCGCGACAAGTCACAGCGAGATCGCGATCGACAGGCGGGTGCCGGGGCTCGTGTGTGGAATGTTTATAGGCGACGTGGCTCCACCTCTCGGCCGGGGAAGTGAAGCTGAGATCGTGTGTCGCGGACCGTAGGACAGCCCATGAACCGGTACCAGAGGATCGTTCTGGTCGCAGGCGCGGTCGCCCTCGTGGTTGCGATGTGGACGACGCCCAGGGTGCAGTACGGCCCGCAGGGTACTGTGGCCCGAAGCGACCGGTGGTCGAGCTTCGCCAACGTGATGGATCTGCGAACCGCCTTCGTCAGGGCCATCGCGGTGATTGGTGCGACGGGTCTTATGTGGTTCTCCCTTGCTGGTGTCAGCGACGAGCGATGAAAGACACGCTGGACGCGTGGGACGCGGTGGGAGGACCGTTGGCTATACGGACACGAACGAGAAAGAGGAGCGGTCGAGCTTGGGGATGACAGGCTCTTGCACCTTCGTCATCGGCACCGTGTGCACCGCCTTCAGCCGCGACCGGTCCATGGCGACAGGGTGGAAGGCGGTAAGAAGCGGAGTGCCGACCATGGCGGCCGGCTGGTGGCTTATGAGCCCATACGATCTAGGGCCACCACTATCGTAGCGCTCCCTCTGTTCGGGTGCTGCTCGAAGTGGAGGATCTCTTATGATATGGCTCTGGATCGCTATAGTTCTGATATTCGCCGCGTACGCAGCGGGTCATGCCCGGGGCACAGCCGAGACGACACGCTACTATGAACGTCATTACGAGTTGCGGCACCGGTCGTATGAGGAAATGTGCAGATGGATCCGGGAGAACGAGCAATGAAGACGGTCGCGCTCATTGGCGGCAGCCGTCCCGAACAGATCAAGCTGGAACTTCTCTCTGCGCTGCTCCGAACGCGGGAGTTCCGTCCTCAACGGCTCCCGCTCCTCAGGAACGGACGGTCATGTTCTAGATTCAGATCTGCGCCGACACCGCCTCACCGTCAGGAAGCCGGATCGTCACATCGAGTTGCGCGCCCAGCGCCTTGATGTAGTCCGCGAGCTGGGAGAGACGGGGATCGGCGCTCTGCTCCATACGCGACACCCAGCTCTGTGAGCGGCCCGCCCGACGCGCGACGTCTTTCTGCCGGAGGCCTTGCCGACGCCGAAGATTTGTCAACGTTTGCATATGCTGCTCCTGGGGTGTGTATCCACTCCATAAATCTAACCGGGGATGCAACAGCCGAATGCGGCTCCCGAGTCGCGTTTTTCGACCCCCTCCTGCATGCGTCGCGTCGGATTTTTCCGCTGCGAAGACCCCGCCCTGGGGGGCGATGCCGCGGCGGCGCAAGCAACGGCGGTCGACCTTTCGAGCCGTGCGCCGGGGAGCTGTCCGCCGGCTCCAAACGCGAAGGACTGGACAGAAGGCTGTGACGCTATCTACAGGGCCCTTGAGAGGCTCTGGGCTCCGTTCTCCGGTCGTCGCGACAGGTCCCCCCTCATCAGGATAGGTCCCGCCCCACGGGGAGGCGCATTCGATGCGGCTCGCTGGCCGGCGCCGGGAGCCCTCTGGCCGTCGAATGGACACAGGAAATGGACACAGGCCGACCGAGAGTGCAGGCAGCGAACGGGCTTCCACCTCGTAACCCTCAGCCTCGGAGGCCGAAGGCCCACCCAGCAGAAGGTCAACCACCATCGGCACAACGGTCCGAACCGCCAGCCGACGAGGGGCGTCGGGTGGCCTCCCCAGTCAGGTTCGACCTTCAGCGCTCCAGAGGATGTTCGAGCACCCGTCAGCGCCGATACCCGCTTAGCTACTGGGCTTTCCCAACCGGCCCGCTTGTTACCGCCAGCCCGCGTCGGGGGTTGTCACTGTGGCTGTCACCGCGAACGAAGCCACCTACGTCTCACGACTACGTCCATACAATCGCCTGTAGGGCTAGGGCTACTTCGCCTTCCACATGCCGACCGCATCCATGCGCGCTGGGCCTAATGTCTAACCGCTAAGCATCCGGCTCAGCTTCCCCTTCGAGTCGGAGCTGAGGGCCGTCCAGGATGTTTGCCCTACGTACGTCACTGTCACGGTAGTCCTCGATGTTCCCAAGTAGGGTCGGCCACAGTAACCTTCCGTTGCCGACTTCGTCTGGGCTGTAGGCTGTCATCTGAACTGCTGCGGCCTCTAATAGCTTCCTGAGCACCTCCCCTTGAGGACGCTCCCAGGGTATGTTCCACTCCCGCCCGAGCTGGAGGACAAGCGCTGCAAGGCCGGTAACGACGGCAGTTGCCTGACTGGTTCCACCCATCCGGGCGTACAGGCAATCCGGGTCGCTCGGCTCGACGCACCGAAGGTACTTGGCGTCTCGACTGCGAGCACTCACTGGGCCAAGGGGCACATGACCGGGGCCTAGAAAGCGGTTCGCGATCGATCCGGAGTGCATCCCCGGTGCCGCACCGGGTGCAACAAGATTGGGCTTCTTACGGGTACGAAGATCCGTATCGAAGATGTCGACTCGCGACACCACCTGGTTGGGTGCGAGCGAGTCGTCTAGGTAGGCTGGGCCTCGACTCGAAATGGAGGCCAGTTCTTCACCCGACTCGGTTAGCGCCCCGCACGTCAAGAGCTCCGAAAGTATCCCGGGGCTATTGATTGATCCTTCGTGTGGGCCATCGTTGCCCGCCGCTCCGACACACAGGATGCCTGCCTCGACAGCGGCCTGGAAGGCCTCGTCTCGGACCGTCAGATGGGTAGACCATTTCCAAGGTGGACCTCCCCCGGCGATCCTCCATGGAGAGTGGCTTGCCGAGTAATTGATGATGTCGACGCCAAGCTCGATCGCATGGAAGATGGCTGCGGCGACGTCGTCCGTGTATCCCCGACCGTCCGCTAGCGCCTTGAGGGCGATGAGCTCGGCCCCAGGAGCTATCCCGCGATACCTTCCCTCGGAAGCCGCGCCCGATCCCGCAATGATGCCAGCGACATGTGTTCCGTGCCCGACGTGATCATCGATCGAGCCACCTAAGCCGAAGACCCGGCTCTGAGCGACGGAGACCGAATCCACCAGATCGGGGTGCGATGCATCGATTCCGGTGTCGATGACGGCAATCCGAACACCAGAGCCATCAACCCCAATTCGAGCCGGGTCCTCGGGTAGGTAGAGAGCCTCGCGGACGCGATCCACGTCAGAGGCACTGGGCGGGAGATTCGAACCAAGAGTAAGCGGGTTGCTGAGTGCATCCCGCTCTCGCTCGGTTCCCGATCACTGAGGCCGAGTCTCAGGCCCTGGCGACCACGTCAGTCTGAACCAGTTCCAGGAGCGACACGTAGTCTAGGTCAGCAAGCGAACGCACCGACCCCAGTCTGACCCACGCGGACACTGCACGCAGCCGCCTGAAGACGTGACGGACCTCTCCGGACAAGTCTGCGAGGGCTCCCTGGACCACGTCCACGCTGCCATCGTCGGCCACGCGAATCACCACAGGAATCCGCGCAGACTCGTCGACCGAGGCCTCGCCCATCAAGCGCGCGAGACCGTAATCTAGCTTGTCCGATGGAGTTCCGGTGGTCGGGACCATCGTCTCCTCCAAGTGGCGGGGTCACTCCCCGGTACGACATTTCGTCGCCGACGGTGTCAGTACCTAGTAGAGCAGATGGTGTGCCGCAAGTAGAGCAGAGATGAGGCTGACGATTGCAATATAACGTCACCTGGCGCTGTCACGCAGACCTCAAACGCAACGGGCTTGTCGAGGAGAACCGCACTCCATCTTGGTGTCGATCAGCCACGGAGAACGGGCGGGAAACGCAGAGAGGACACACCCGAGGGGTCTCGGGGTCTCGCCCGCCGGCGGGGCGTTCGGCGCTCTACAGACCTCTCTCGGCGCCGTACCGATCGGCGGCCTCGCGGAGCGCCGGAAGCTGCTCAGGGGAATCCGGAGGCCCCGGCCGCACAGGGGGCACTCCCTCGGACGCTCTCGCGCCAGATCGCGCCTGCCCCCTCCAGACCGGCCCGGTGGCCGTCCGAGCCGGCGCTCGGGGGTGTGTGCATTCCGGTGGCCAATCGGCCGTGCTGGGCCGGCATACGGGGGGTGGGGGCGGTGTGCTAGGTTGGCACGGGAGCCCCTGTTGCGCCTACGGATCCGGCATAGTCGGGGGAGCCGGCGACCGTGTTCCCAAGCTGAAGGTCGCCGGTTCGAGACCGGTCGCCCGCTTCGAGCACAAGAGAAGGCCCGGCAGGGGATGGAGCCCCGAGCCGGGTCTTTCGCGTGCCCCGCGCTCCCGGCGCGGTGACGGTCATGGTGACAATCGAGGCAAAGGACGACCAGCGCGCGCCGTCAACGTTGGTCGTCGAGCCGCCGCAGATGTCCGGCGAGATCTGCAACGGGACGAAAGTAGTAGGTCCGGCCGATCTTCTTCTTGGACAAGAGTTCCTTGTCCGCCAACTCAAGGAGGTCAGTCCTGGCCGTCTGATAGGCCACGCTGTGGCTACGCTGATGTGACTTGATCGAGTATCTGGCGCTCGGATGCTTGATTGCGTGACTCAACAAGGCCAGCTGGCGATGGTTCAACTCCGCCGATTGGCGCATCAGACTTTCTACCTTTCGGACCTCTCGGATCTTCTTCTGGAGATACTCGTGAAGTTCGTCAATCGCCCGCTGGATTACGTGGAGGTGATACAGGATGAAGTACGTCAGATCGCTTTCGTCGGACTCCGTATACAGAAACGAACGAGCATACTGGGCGGGTGCGGCTCGGAGGATCTTTGAGATCGAAAGGTATTCGCATAGCCAGTACTCATCGGAGAGCATAGACCAATAGAAGAGTGCTCTAGCTGTTCGGCCGTTGCCGTCAACGAATGGATGGTCGTAGCCAAGCCAGAAGTGAAGAATAATGGCGCGAACGACAGGGTGAACGAATCGATCCTCCGATCGATCGTTCGCAAAGTCGCACATCTTGCGCATGCGATCGGGTAGCTCTTCGGCGGGTGGCGGTCGATGCAGGATGGTCCCGTCCTGATCCTGCACAACGATGTTGTCCTCGTTCGTTCGGAAGCGCCCTGCCGCGCCCTCGTCGTCCAGGGTTTTTTGGGTGACGATCTCCTGCAGCTCCATGACCAATTCGGTCGTCAACACTTTGTCGGTGAATTGACGGACGTGACCCATGGCCTGGAAGTTGTTAAAGATCATCTGCTCACCTCGATCCTTTGGCTTCCGGCCCGTGCGGATCATCTCCTTGGCCTGTTCGGTGGTCGTCGCAGCGCCCTCAAGCTGGCTTGACGTGATTGCCTCCTGAATTAGAGAGTTGATGATGTATCGATCTCGTGTCTCGGGGTTGGTCACCTGCTCGCTGATTTCGATGCGCCCACTTGCGTCTCGGTCAATCTGGTGAATCTGGCGCAGAAGGCTGTCCGTCATGGCGTAGCGGAAGGGTTTTGCCGTCTTGTCCAGGAGGGGAATCGGCTTCAGAAGTTGCTCTCGGGCGAACTTGATTCCCAGCCACCACTCGCGGTGAGACAGCCCCTTGGGTGGGGTACGATGGCGCAGGTTGTCCCAGTGGATGTAATCACCATTTACTTCGGGACCTGGTCGGCCTCCGTTGCGCATCACCTTGGGAAATGCAGCCAAGAGCGCCTGATCTTGGAGGAGCTCTTCGTACGTTGGGCCCTTGACCGGCAGCTTCATTCGAGGCTCCAAGTGTCAGCGATCTACTAATTCATGACAAATTAGTATATCATTGACATTGGCCTCCGGCAACTTGAACCGATGTATTCACTAGCTAAGGGCTCCGGTCGCTGGCTTCCGCTGTGTCCCCAAATACTAATGATCTACTAGAACAGACCACATCAGTAAGAGCTTCGGTTTGGCTTCGGTAAGAGACGGCTACCGTAGGATATGATCAGGACCGTTGCCGAGTCATTGTTTCGAGCCTGACTCCTGGGGCTCGTGTGCGAACAGTCGTCTGGACTGTCCTATCGATGCCCGTCACGCCGACTTCTGCCTCGCCTAATGCCATCGCCCGAGTCGTGCCCTATAGCGTCGGAAACAGGAGCGCCGAACACGGTGACAGCCACGGTGACAAAACCCCCCGGCGCTGGCTGGCGGTGACAGGCGGGCAGGTCGAGAAAGCCCAGTAAACAAGCGGGTGTCGGCGCTGGCGAGCGGCCGACAATCGCTTCCCAAGCTGAAGGTCGCCGGTTCGAGACCGGTCGCCCGCTTTCCCGGGAATCCAGGCGAGACGTGGGCTCTCGGGGTTTCGTGCATCGGTGCACGGTCTCCCGTGTTGGACGCGTGATCCCGGGCGGGGTATCCTCTCCAGAGACCCGGCCGCTCCGCACGATCCACGCAGAGCGGCGGGCATGGTCCGGAGATCACGCGCGGCCGCAGCGTCACCTCAGGACCTCGCATCACCATCACCCGGAAGGCAGGAGATGAACCGTCTCGCCCGGCTCTGCCTGTGCGCCGCCGCGGCGCTCCCCTTCGCCGCTCAGCAGGCCCGCGCCCAGGACGCGGCGGCCCCGACGCCCTGGATCACCGACAGCCTCGCATCGTCCGCCCTCCACGAGCAGCGCACCCTCCTCGTGGCGCTCCCGGCGGGGTACGGGGCGAGCACGGACAGCTTCCCGGTGCTCGTGCTGCTCGACGCGGAGGACCGCCCGCAGCTCGAGGCGGCCATCGCCAACGCGCGCTTCCTCGCGAGCCGGTTCGAGATCCCCGGCCTGGTCATCGTCGGGATCCCGAACGGCGCCGACCGGACGCACGACCTGACCCCGCCCGCGGAGGGGAGCATGGCGGCGCAGTTCCCGACGGCCGGGGGCGCGGACGCGTTCGAGCGATTCATCGCCGGGGAAGCGCTCCCGTTCATCCGGGGGAAGTATCGCACCCGGCATCTGACCGTCCTGGCCGGACACTCGTTCGGCGGACTCTTCGGCCTGTACGTGGCGGCGACCCTCCCGAATCCGTACGCGGGCATCATCGCGATGAGCCCTTCGCTGCAGTGGAACGACTCGACGGTCGCCCACGAGTACGCCGACGCGATCGCCCGGCTCGGGACGGGGTTGCGGCTCTTCGTCACCAGCGGCGCGCTCGAGTCCCCCATCGACGTGACGGCACGGCGCTTCGTCGCGCGGCTCGATTCGCTCCGGCCGCGGGGCATCAGCTACGGGTACCGGGGCTACGCCGACGACACGCACATGCTCACTCCGCAGCCGAGCCTCGTCGCCGGGCTGCGGTTCGTGTTCGAGCCCGTCTCGATCGCCCGCCTTCCCCTCTCCAGATTCGACGTCTCGTGGGATTCGGCGCGCTTCGTGAGCGCGGTCTCGGCGTCCCAGCGTGCGTACGCCCGGGGCGCACGGTCCCTCGGGCTCCCCGAGACGATCCCCGAGCCGTACATGAACCGGTTCGGCTACGCCATGCTCGGGGAGATGCGCATGCCGAGCCTTGCCGCATGGCTGTTCGGGCAGAACGTGACCGCCTATCCGGGATCGGCCAACGCCCACGACAGCTACGGCGACGGCCTCGCGGCGGCGGGCGACACGGCGGCCGCCATCGCCCAGTACGAGCGAGCGGTGGAGCTGTGGAGAGCCCGCGGCGACACCGACGGCGCCGCCATGAGCGGCGCCAAGCTGAAGCGGCTCCGGAAGGCGCCACACGACTCGGGGGGACGGCGCCGGGAATAGCGTGGGACCACGGCCCGGTGGAGGAGAGCCCCCGGTGACGGGGGTCTCCACCTTATGTTGGTGCCGTGAATCCCGGAGCCGCCGACCGAGCCGAGAGCGAGACCCGTGACCCGACCGACAGCGTGAGCCAGGACGCCCCCGCCGAGCCGCGCGCCGCGGACCCGAACGGCGCCGGGCCGGACGCCCCGGACCCGGACGCCGCGACGCCCGGCGGCCCCGCCCCCTCCCCCCTCGCCGTCCTCCGCGAGGTGTTCGGCTACGACTCCTTCCGCCCCGGCCAGCGCCACGTCATCGACGCCGTGCTCGCCGGGAGGGACTGCATCGCGGTCATGCCCACCGGCGCCGGGAAGTCGCTCACCTTCCAGCTCCCGGCGCGCATCCTCCCGGGGACGGTGGTCGTGCTCTCGCCGCTCATCAGCCTCATGAAGGACCAGGTGGACGCGCTCCGGGCGCTCGGCTTCCGGGCGGCGGCCATCAACTCCTCCCTGGCTCCCGAGGAGCGCCGGGAGCGACTCCGGGGCCTCCGGCACGGCGACTACGAGCTGGTCTACCTGGCGCCCGAGGCGCTCGGCCGGAGCATGCGCGCGCGGCTCAGGGAGAGCCCGCTCTCCCTCCTGGTCGTGGACGAGGCGCACTGCATCTCGCAGTGGGGCCACGACTTCCGGCCCTCCTATCGGAGGCTCCGCGGGCTCAAGGAGGAGCTGGGCGGGGTGCCGGTCCTGGCCCTCACGGCCACGGCCACCCGGCAGGTGGCGGTCGACATCCTGAACCAGCTCGGCATGGTGGACCCGGAGGGCTACAAGGGCTCCTTCTTCCGCCCCAACCTCCACGTCCGCTGCCGAAAGCGCGGCGAGGGGAACACGCGCCGGGAGATCCTGTCCCTCGTCCGCCGCCACGAGGGGGAGAGCGGGATCGTCTACTCGCTCTCCCGGAAGTCGGTCGAGAGGACGGCGGCCTTCCTGGTCAAGAACGGGGTGAGGGCCGCCCCCTATCACGCCGGCCTCTCCGACGCCGAGCGCGCCTCCACCCAGGAGGCCTTCGCCCGCGACGAGGTGGACGTCGTGGTCGCCACCATCGCCTTCGGGATGGGGATCGACAAGTCCAACGTCCGCTTCGTCATCCACAAGGAGATGCCGGCGGACGTCGAGTCGTGGTACCAGGAGATGGGGCGCGCGGGGCGGGACGGCCTCCCCTCGGAGTGCTTCCTGTTCTACTCGTGGGCCGACGTCAAGGTGAGGGAGCGCTTCCTGGACGAGGTCGAGGACCCGACCCTCCGCCGCCGGAAGCGCGAGGCGTGCGTCGAGCTCTTCCGCCTGGCCGACCGCGGCGGCTGCCGGCACCGCGCCATCCTGGCCCACTTCGGCGAGGAGATCGAGCCCTGCGGGGACGCGTGCGACGCCTGCACGGGGGTGACCGTCACCGACCTGGTGGAAGAGGTTCGGGCGACGCGCCGGGCCGCGGGCCGGGCGTCCGGCTCCGCCACCTCCTGGGCCGGCGGCGGCACCGAGGAGCTCTCGAAGGCCACGGCGGACCCCGAGCAGGCCGCCACCTTCGAGCGGCTCCGCGACATCCGGAAGCGCCTGGCGGACGAGCGCGGCGTCCCCGCCTACATCGTGTTCAGCGACAAAGTGCTGTGGGGGATGATCGAGCGCTCGCCGTCCACCCCCGAGGAGATGCTCGAGGTCTCGGGCGTCGGCCCCACCAAGCTCGAGCGCTACGGCCAGGTCTTTCTGGAGGCGCTGGAGGATCCTCCGCGTTGACCCGCCGGGGCCGCGGACCCAGATTTCCGCGCGGTGGTAAGAGAAGGTGCGGCTCGGGTCCCGGGCCGCGCTCCACGACCACCGCTCCACACCCGCGGGCGTAGCTCAGCTGGCAGAGCGCGAGCCTTCCAAGCTCGAGGTCGCCGGTTCGAAACCGGTCGCCCGCTTTCCCTTCCCTCTCGCCGGAGGCGCTCCGTGGACGGTGACCGCCCGCCCCCTCGCTCCTGGCTCGAGGAGCTGAAGCGGAGGAACGTCTTCCGGGTCGCGGTCGTCTACGCGGCCGTGGCCTTCGTGCTCGTCCAGGCCACCGATTACATCTTCGACGCCCTCCTCTTCCCCCCGTGGGCCCACCGCCTGTTCGTCGTGTTCGTCCTCCTCGGCTTCCCGATCGCGCTCCTCCTTGCCTGGGCCTTCGAGCTGACGCCGGAGGGCGTCGAGAGGACCCGCGCGGCGGGGTCGGCGGGCGGAGAGGGGGTCGGGCTGGCGGCGGGAGCGGCCGGCGATCGGGCGCGAGGCTCCACGCCCCCGCCCACACCGGCGGAGCGCCCTTTCCGGGGCGCGAAGCGGTCCCTGGCCGTCATCGCCGTCGGGGCGGCCATCGGCCTGCTCGCCTACCAGCTCTTCGGCCCCGAGCCCTCCCCGGCCTCCGGCGGATCCGCCCGCATCGGCTCGGTGGCCGTCCTCCCCTTCTCGGACCTCAGCCCCGAGGGCGACCAGGGCTGGTTCAGCGACGGCATCGCCGAGGAGATCATGGGGGCGCTGAGGCGCGTCGCGGACCTCCGGGTCGCCGCCCGCTCCTCCTCCTTTCGCTTCCGGAACCGGGAGCTGGGGGCATCGGCGATCGGGGACAGCCTGGGCGTGGACGCATTCCTCGAGGGGAGCGTACGAAAGGCCGGCTCACGGGTCCGAATCTCGGCGGAGCTGGTCGACACCTCCAACGGCTATCAGATCTGGTCGACGACCCTGGAGCGGCCGCTCGAAGACATCTTCGCCCTGCAGGAGGAGATCGCCCGCTCGGTGGTGGGCGCGCTCGAGCTCAGGGTCGGAGAGGACCTGGACCGGCGGCTGGCCGACCGGCCGACCGAGAGCCTGGACGCCTACGCCGCCTACCTGGAAGGGCGGCACGCCTGGAACCGGCGCACCCCCGACGGGATGCGGCGCTCGCTGGACCTGTTCGAGAAGGCGCTGTCGATGGACTCGACGTTCGCCGAAGCATGGGCCGGGCTGGCCGACGCATACACGCTCCTGGGCAGCTACGGGATGATGTCGCCCGGGGAATCGTTCCCGAAAGCGCACGCGGCGGCGACCCGCGCGATCGAGCTGGACGACGGCCTGGCGGAGGCGCACACGTCGCTGGCGGCCACGTACCGGGACTACTTCTGGGAGTGGGGCCGGGCCGAGGCCGAGTTCCTGCGGGCGCTCGAGCTCGACCCGAACTACGCCACCGCGCACTACTGGTATGCGGGCCTGCTCACCGATCTCGGTCGTTTCGAGCCCGCCCTGTACCACGCCCGCCGCGCCGAGGAGCTGGATCCCCTCTCTCTCCTGGCCGACACGTACGTGGGGAGAGCCCACTACTTCCAGCATCGCTACGAGACCGCGATCCGCGAGTTGCGGGCGGTCCTGGACCGGGGTCCGGACCCCACCGCCTTCCTGTATCTCGGTCTTGCCTACAGCAAGGCAGGCGAGCACGGCAAGGCGATCGCCACACTCCAGGAGGCGGCCAAGCGCTACGAGGGGCTGAGCGCGGTCTCGGGCCTCCTGGGCTACGTGTGCGCACGTGGCGGCCGCGAGGAGCGGGCGCGCGAGCTGATGTCCGGGCTGGAGGAGCGCCACGAGGCCGGGCGCGCCTCGGCCGTCGACATCGCGGCGGTCCACGTCGGCCTCGGCCAGACGGACCAGGCGCTGGAGTGGCTCGAGCGCGCCTATCGGGAGAAGAACTGGCAGATGGCCTTTCTGGGCGCCGAGCCGCTGTTCGACCCGCTGCGGGACGATCCGAGGTTCGTCTCGCTCGTGGAGCGGCTCGGCCTCTCCTAGTACCTCCAGCTCTTCGTGTCCGCCCCGCGCGGCGCCCTCGAGGCCATCTCGCGCACCCACTCCTCCATGAAGCGGGGGACGACGGTCGCGCTCGCGGCCCAGTTCGGGTGGTCGTGGTCGCCGGTCCAGCAGTGCTCGGCCAGCCGCCCGTACTCGAAGGTGGCGTCGGCCGGCGGGTCGGTGAGGCCCTCGACCACGTCCTGGAAGAGCCGCACGCCGTCGTTCAGGTAGTAGCTGTCCATCGTCCCCACGTAGACGTGGAGCTTGCCGCGGAGCTTCGGCCCCAGCGCGTCCCAGTCGCGCCGGACGATGCTGGCCAGGTCGTAGTGCTCCCTCCAGTAGGAGGCCACGGCGGTGTCGATGGCGCCGGTCTCCTTGTCCCAGATCGGCTTCGGGTAGCCGTCCTCGGCGCGCGGGCCGAACACGGCCTGCCAGATGTCCCACTGGCCGCCCGAGCGTCCGCGGCTCCCGAGGACCATCTCCATGTGGTTCTCGTCGGCCATCTGGTAGCGCACCCGGCCCGTGTGGTCGCGGGCGCCGGGGACGGCCACGCTCCCGAACGGCCCGGAGCGCCGGTAGGCGTTCCCGCCGGCATAGACGTCCACGGCCTGGTAGGCGTGGAAGTCGAGCGGGTCGGGGCAGAAGCCCCACGCGCCGGCGTAGACGTCCGGATAGAAGACCTGGACGCCCAGCGCCTCCCAGCCGCCCGTGGACCCTCCGAAGGTGACCCGGGACCACCCCGCCCCGATGCCGCGGAACTCCCTCTCCACGGCCGGGATCAGCTCCCGCGCGATCGCATCCCCGTAGGGCCCGAGGTTGGCCGAGTTCACCGCGTACGAGTCGTCGTAATAGGGATTGGCGTGCTGGATCGTCATGAGCAGCGCCCGCGGGGCGTCGGGACCGGCCCACCACCGGTAGAACGCGTGCTCGAGCCGCTGGCGCTCGCGCCGCATCCCGTGCTCCTCGCACCCGGCCTCGCGCCCGGTCGGGCAGTGGGCCCACAGCCACGCCGTGTCGGGCGCGGGGAGGCTCGTGTCGGGGGGCTCGGGCCGCCAGCCGGGGATCCCGCGCCCGAAGTGGCCCTGCTCGACCAGGAGGGGGAAGCGGGCGCCGGGGTGCTCGGCGAAGCCCCTGGGCACGAGCACGGTGGCCTGGAGGTAGGTCGGCCGCCCCCAGAAGGCCGTGAGGAGGTCGCTCCGGATGCGGAGGTGCCGCACCCAGTGCGTGTCCTCGGGCGGCGCGATGTCCGGGATCACGCTGTCCAGGGAGAGGCGCACGGTCCCGCCCTCCGAGGGGTCCACGCGCACGGTCTTCGGGACGCTGTAGAGGTTCCCGGGCTTGCGGCTCCAGTCCTGGCCCTCGCCCCGGTCGGGCGGGAGCTCCACCGTGTCGCCGCTCGCCAGATGGAAGGTCTCGTAGCGGTTGAGGACCGCCTGCACGCGGTAGTCGCCCGGGGGGAGATCCGCCATGCGGGCGACCGGGAAGCCCGTGACCGTGTCCCCGAGAGTCGCCCGGCCGCCCGGCGCGAGGCCGCCGACGTCGAGGCCGAAGACCTGGGCGCTCCGGTCGGGCGAGGCGTCCACCCGGAAGCGCGGCTCCGACGTCGTGTCGGCCGAGAGCAGGACCAGGAGGCGGCCGTCCACGGCCGAGTCGCCGGCGGCCTCAGGGTAGGAGACCGAGAAGCGGAGGTCGGTGTGGGCGGGCGCTCCGCCGCGCGGTCCGCAGGCGACCAGGGCCGCGAGCGCCACGGCCGCCGCGACGGCCGGACGGCGTCCCGCGCGCCGGCCACGCGCCGAAGCGCCGCGCCGGACGGCGGCTCCGGGGATCGGTGCGCGCCTCGCGGCGGGCGTCCGTCGGTCGGGAGAGTTCGGGACCATGGTCGGCTCCTTCCGGGAGATCGCCCCGGGGCCGCGCCCCGGGATCGACCACCGAAGGTCGGCGGCGGGCGGTCGGAGGCGCAAGTGGAACCCCTTGACCCGATGGGGCCATCTCCGGATTCTTGGTCCTCCGTGCCGCCGACGCCTCGACCGCGCCGCGCGGAACCGTCCCTTCCGAAGCCGGTGTCCAGGATGCGCAGAATCAGAGGGGTGTTGCCGGCCGCGGCGGTCCTCGTGACGGCGACGGCCATCTTCGCCGGCGCCTCGCCGGCCCCCGCGGCGGCCCAGTCGCTCGACTATCCCGCCGCCCGCCGCGACAGCCTCGTCGAGGACCACTTCGGCACGAAGGTCCCGGCGCCCTATCGCTGGATGGAGGACCTCAACAGCCCCGAAGTGAAGAAGTGGGTCGCGGCCGAGAACGACCTCACGTTCTCCTACCTGCAGAAGATCCGGGTGCGACCCTGGATCCGCGAGCGGCTGATGGAGGTGTGGAACTACCCCAGGGTGGGTGCCCCCGACCGCGAGGGCGGGAGGCTCTTCTTCTCCAGGAACTCCGGCCTCCAGAACCAGTCGGTGGTGTACGTGGCCGACTCGGTGGGCCAGGAGGGGCGGATCCTCCTCGACCCGAACGCGCGCTGGCCCGAGGGGAACACCGCCCTGGCCGGGTGGGAGCCGTCCCCCGACGGCCGCTACCTGGAGTACGCGACCTCCGAGGGGGGCTCGGACTGGCGCGTCTTCCACGTGCGCGACGTGGCCACGGGGAAGGACCTCTCCGACGTGATCCACTGGGCCAAGTTCTCGGGAGTCTCGTGGACCCGGGACAGCGAGGGCTTCTTCTACTCCCGCTTCCCCGAGCCGCCCGAGGGCAAGGCCATCAGCCAGCAGGTCACCCACCAGAAGGTGTACTATCACCGGCTCGGGACCCCGCAGAGCCAGGACGCCCTCATCTTCGAGCGGCCCGACCGGCCCGACTGGTACGTGGGCGCCGGCGTGAGCGAGGACGGCCACTACGCCTTCATCTCGATGAGCCACGGCACCGAGAGCGCCAACGAGCTCTACTACATCGACCTCGGTGACCCCCGGCACCCGGACGTCGGCGGGGAGGTCCGGCCGCTGTACACGAAGAACGACGCCGAGTACCGGCCGATCGGCGTGGTGGGTGACACGGTCTACCTGCAGACGAACCTGGATGCGCCCAAGAACCGGATCGTGGCCGCGTCGCTCACCGACCCCTCGCCCGAGCACTGGCGGGTGGTCGTGCCCGAGGGCCAGAACGTGATCGCCGGGAGCACGATCGTCGGCGGGAAGGTGCTGGCCCGCTACCTGGTGGATGTGAAGGGCGAGGTCGACGTGTACGCGCTCGACGGCTCGTCCGAGGGCCAGCTCCCGCTCCCCGGCATCGGGAGCGTGGGCGGGCTGGTGGGACACCAGGACAGCCCCGAGCTGTTCTACTCGTTCACGTCCTTCCTCTACCCGACGACGATCTACCGCTACGACGTGGACACGAAGGAGCGGAGCACCTTCTTCGCCCCCGACGTCCCCTTCGACCCCTCGAAGTACGAGACGAAGCAGGTCTTCTACGCGTCGAGGGACGGGACGAAGATCCCGATGTTCATCACGGCCCGGAAGGGGATCCAGCTCGACGGGACGAACCCGACGGTCCTCTACGGCTACGGCGGATTCGACATCTCCATCACCCCGTCCTTCAGCCCGACCACGGCCGCCTGGCTCGAGCTGGGCGGCGTGTACGCCGTGGCCAACCTGCGCGGCGGCGGCGAGTACGGGCAGGCCTGGCACAGGGCGGGGATGCTGGGCAAGAAGCAGAACGTGTTCGACGACTTCGCCTGGGCCGCGAAGTACCTGGAGAGCCAGGGGTACGGGGACAGGGACCACCTGGCCATCGAGGGCTACTCGAACGGCGGGCTCCTGGTGGGCGCCAGCATCACCGAGCGTCCCGACCTGTTCGGGGCCGCCTACGCCGGGGCGGGCGTGCTGGACATGCTCCGCTACCAGAAGTTCTCGGCCGGGATCGGGTGGGTGCCCGAGTACGGCTCGGCGGAGGACTCGGCCGCGGCGTTCCACTGGCTCTACGCCTACTCGCCGCTCCACAACGTGGAGCCCGGGACGTGCTATCCGCCCACGATCATCACCACGGCGGACCACGACGACCGGGTCGTGCCGAGCCACTCGTACAAGTTCGCGGCCGCCATGCAGCACGCGCAGGGCTGCGACAACCCCATCCTCATCCGGGTCGAGACCGAGACGAGCCACGGGTACATGCCGACCGGCAAGCGGATCGCCCAGGCGGCCGACATCTTTTCGTTCCTGGCCTACCAGCTGGGGATCCGCTCCGCGCCGGGCGAGGCGAAGCGATGACCGCAGGGGAGGGGACGCACGTGGAGATCCAGCTCAGCGAAGCGGAGGCCCGCGACCTCGCGGCGATCCTCGAGAGCTACCTGTCGGACCTCCGCATGGAGATCGCCGACACGGACAGCCACGACTTCAGGGAGACGCTCAAGGAGCGCAAGGCCTTCCTGGAGGACCTCCTGGAGCGCCTGGGGTAGGGCGCGGGCGGGCCGGGCGGCAGTCCGACGCCGGCGAGCGAGCGCACGCCGGCGTCGGACCGGTCGGCCGCCGGGCTCAGATCGGAGGCGCCGGCCTCCGGGCCCGCAGCCTCCGACGGATGACGTGCCGGCCCACGTCGCGCCGGAGCGCGCGGAGCGCACGCCGGTCGCGGCGCAGATGGCGCCGGTCGGCGCGGACGCGGCGTCCGAGCGCCCGGCGGACGCCCGGGCGGGCGGCGTGGCTCCGGAGCGCGCGATGCCGCAGGAGCCGGCGCCGGTCGATCCGGGCGCGCGTGCGGAGTCGTCGGATCCGGCGCGCGTCGCGGCGAGCGTGCCGCGCGGCCGGACCGCGCCGAGCCCGGACCGCCCGCCGGAGGGCCGGGCCGGGGATCGAGGCGGCGGGCGCCGCCCGCTGGCGCTCGGGACGCGGGGCGGTGACCTGGGCCGCCGCCGGCGCCGTCGGCGGGAGCAGGGCGAGCGCGAGGGTACCGGCGATGGACATCGTCGTGCGCATGTCGTCCTCCACGTGCGGGGGATGCACCTGATCATGGTACAGCCGGGGGGGCCCGCGGGGTTGCCCGGTCTCGGAAGAGCAGGACCGAACGGAGGGGAGCGAAGCATGGAAGGCATCGGTGGATCATCGACCTCTCGGGACTCACGGCGCGCCGCCGCGCGGGAGGCAGCGGCCGCTCGGGCCGCGTCCGGCCGGCGCGAGGCGGCGACACGCACCCGCCGGCTCGCGCCGCTCGGGCTCGTGGCGCTCATGGCGCTGCTCGGGAGCGCTGCGCTGGCGGCCCAGGAGGCAGCGGGGGACGGCTCGGGAGGTCCGGCCCTGGGCCGCCTCGAGCCGGTCGTGCCGGTCCCGCTGCAGGAGGCCGTCGACGCCGGCACCCGGAGCCGCACGGGCGCGCCGGGGCCGAAGTACTGGCAGAACGGGGCGGACTACGACATCCGGGCCGCCGTCTCCCCGTCCGACTCCCTGCTCACCGCCAGCGAGCGGGTGGTCTACCACAACCGCTCGCCCGACACGCTGGGCGTCGTGGTCTTCCACCTCTACCAGAACCTCATGAGCCCCTGGCCCGAGCGGGAGAGCCCCGCGTCCCCGGACCAGGTCACCGACGGCCTCGTGGTGGACCGCCTGGTGGCGCAGGGCGAGCCGGTGGCCGTGCCCTCGGACATGACGGGCCGCCGGGAGGGGCGCGGCGGCGCGGTGATCCGCAGCACGATCATGGTCGTTCCGCTCCCCGACTCGCTGATGCCGGGTGACAGCGCGGTCTTCCACGTCGACTGGCACTTCACGATCCCCGGCGCGAGCGCGCCCCGCATGGGGATGCAGGACCCGGGGACGGCCCAGGTCGCCCAGTGGTACCCGCAGATCGCCGTCTACGATGACGTGCACGGCTGGGACACCGAGCAGTATTCGGGGACGGGCGAGTTCTACCTGGACTACGGGCACTTCCGCTACAGCGTGACGATCCCGGCCGGCTACATCGTGGGCGGCACGGGAACGCTCCAGAACCCGGGGGAGGTGCTCACCGACCGGGAGCGGAGCGCGCTCGAGCGCGCCTCGAAGTCGGATGAGATCGTCCACGTGGTGACCCCGGACGACTTCGGCGCGGGGAGCGCCACGACGGGCGGGCCCGGCCAGGCGCTCACGTGGCGGTTCGACGCCGACAGCGTCCGGGACGTGGCCTTCTCGTTCGGGAACCACTACCGGTGGGACGCCACGCGGGCGCTGGTCGACCCCGACGGGGGGCGCTACGCCGCGGTGAACGTGTTCTGGCGGCCGGGGGCCCCGCGGTTCGACCAGGTGGCCGCGATGGCGCGGTCGGCGCTCGAGACGCACTCGAAGCTCATGGTGCCCTACCCCTGGCCGCAGCTCACCGAGACCGAGGGCGGCTCGGGCGGCATGGAGTATCCCATGACCGTGTTCGTGGGCGCCTACCCCGGCCTCTACCGCGAGGACGAGGTGAGCGCGCACGAGATCGGGCACGAGTGGTTCCCGATGCTGGTGGGCTCGAACGAGACGCGCTACGGGTGGCAGGACGAGGGGCTGAACACCTTCGACACGTTCTTCGCCACCGACGCCTTCCTGCCCGACTCGCTGAAGGGCCGGGGACTCGAGGAATCCCAGGATGGCTACATCCAGTTCGTCCGGAACGCCGACGAGGACCTCCAGATGATGTCGCCGGCCAACTCCTTCGGCGTGGTCCGCTCGGGCTACGGGGTGGAGGCGTACGACAAGCCGTCGGCGACGCTGTGGGCGCTGCGCTCGATCCTGGGAGACGCGGGCTTCAGGAAGGCCTACCGGACCTACATCCGGCGCTGGTCGTACCGGCACCCGACGCCGTGGGACTTCTTCCGCACGTTCGACGACGTGACGGGGCGGGACCTGGGGTGGTTCTGGCAGCAATGGTTCTTCGGCCGCGAGCGGCTGGACCTGGCGGTGGACGGCGTGAGCCAGTCGGGCGGGCGCGTGACGGTGCGGGTGCGCCGGGACGGCGGGCTCTACGTGCCGGTGGACGTCACCGCCACGCTGGCGGGCGGCGGGACGGAGCACTGGCGCGAGCCGGCCTCGGTGTGGTTCGACGGGAAGACGTCGATGACGACGAGCCACGAGGTGTCGGGCCGGGTGACGCGGGTCGAGCTCGACGCCGCCCACGACTTCCCCGACGTCGACCGCTCTGACGACGTGTGGAGCGGAGGGAGCTGACGGGCTGAAGGACGGCCCGGGGCCGCGCGTGGCAGCTGCGGGGGGAGCGTCCGACCATCGGTCGGCCGTCGCGGCCGGCTTCCTGGGCTGGACGCTGGACGCGTTCGACTTCTTCCTGGTCATCTTCACGCTGACGGCCATCGGCTCGGAGTTCGGGCGCTCCGACGCCGAGATGGCCGTGGCGCTGTGGCTGACCCTGGGCTTCCGTCCGGTCGGGGCCTTCGTCTTCGGCCTCCTCGCGGACCGCTACGGGCGCCGGATCCCGCTGATGCTGGACCTCGTCTTCTTCTCGGTCGTGGAGGTCCTGACCGGCCTGGCCCCGAACTACGCCACCTTCCTCGTCCTGCGGGCCCTCTTCGGCATCGGCATGGGGGCCGAATGGGGCGTGGGCGCCTCCCTGGCCATGGAGAAGGCGCCCACGGAGCGCCGGGGGCTCCTGTCGGGCCTCCTGCAGGAGGGCTACGCCTTCGGGTACCTGCTGGCCGCGGCCTGCTACTTCCTGGTCTTCCCCCACGTGGGGTGGCGTCCGATGTTCTTCATCGGCGGCCTCCCGGCCCTGCTTGCCCTCTACGTCCGGTCCCGGGTGGAGGAGTCCGAGGTGTGGCGGGAGGCGCGGCACGAGAGCTGGCGCTCGCTGTTCGGGGAGATCGCGGCCAACTGGAAGCTGTTCCTGTACATCATGCTGCTCATGGCCCTCATGAACGCGGTCTCCCACGGCACCCAGGACCTGTATCCGACCTTCCTGCAGCGCGACTGGGGGTTCACGCCCGAGCGGCGGGCGGTCCTGACGGCGTTCACCATGGTGGGAGCGATCGCCGGGGGGATCCTCACCGGCCGGGTCTCCGACCGGATCGGGCGCCGGCGGGCGATCGTCTGGGCCCTGGGTCTGGCCCTGCTCGCGATCCCGCTCTGGGCCTTCTCGCCCTCCCTGACCCTCCTGTGGGCGGGCGGCTTCCTCATGCAGTTCATGGTGCAGGGCGCGTGGGGCGTGATCCCGGCGCACATCACGGAGCTCTCGCCCGACGGGGTGCGGGGCTTCCTGCCCGGGTTCGCCTACCAGTGCGGGGCGGGCCTCGCCGGCTTCGTGCCGTGGATCGAGGCCCGCGTCGCGGAGCACATGAGCTACGCGCGCTCGATGGCGATGTCGGCGGCCGTGGTCTTCCTGCTCGCGGCCGTCGTCGCGTGGCTGGGACGGGAGCGCCACGCGGTGCGCTTCGGGGTCCCGCGGGGAGGGCGCGCCGCGCCCGTCCCGGAGCCCTGACCGGCCCTCACCGGATCCCGAACACCAGCCCGACGTCGAAGGTCACGAGGTTGGTGGCGCTCTCGACCGGGTTCAGGGTGACCGAGCCGTCCGGATGCGTGACGATGCTCTCCTTGCGGAGGTAGCGCGCCCGGCCGTTGTGCACGTAGGTGGCCTCGAGCGAGAGGTCGATGGGCGTGCGGCTTCCGCCCAGGTGGATCCACAGCCCGCCTCCCCCCTCCAGGGCGAAGTTCAGGTCGTCCTGGTTCGTCGTGCTGGCGAAGTCGCCGGAGCTCGACGTCCCCCGCGCCTTCGAGGTCGTGGCGAAGTACGAGACGCCGACGCCTCCCCTGAGGAAGGGCCGCACGGGACCGATGGGGAAGGTCAGCTGCGGTCCCAGGGAGCCGAACATGATCTGGTTGTCGGTGGAGACGTCCACGTCGATGAGCGGCACCGTGGGGCTGAGCGGCACCCGGCGGGTCTGGTGGCCGTAGACCACGTAGCTGGCGTCCAGCCGGAGCCCGAGCACACCGGACCGGTCCAGGGCCAGCATTCCGAATCCCCGCACGCCCGCCCCGGTGTCGACGAAGTCGTGGAACTCGCCCACGGGGACCGCCAGGTCGAAGGCCGCCCCGAGGCGCGCCTGGACGGGGCCCATCTTCCCACCCTGCGCGGCGGCGGGGGCCGGCGCCGCGACGAGGGCGAGCAGGAGCGCGAGCGGGACCGGCGCGAGGCTCGCCGGCGCGGACGCGCGCCGCCGGCCCCCGCGGATCACGGGGAGCCTCCCGTCTCGCCCCAGGCGTCGTTCAGGCGGTTCTGGTCGGGCATGACGTGCTCCGGGTCCACCTCGGCGCCCACCAGGCGGGAGGGGAGCTCGGTCGTGTACACGTAGTCCGGGCCGTGGTACCAGATCATGACCGGCAGGTGGACGTCACGGGTCTTCCCGCCCTCCAGGTGGAGCCTGAGGTCGACCGGCATGACGAGCGGGGGCTCGGTCCGCAGCTCGATCGCGGCCATCCAGCCGTCGTCGGTCTTCCGCTCCCGCACTCCGGCCACGGACTGGTCCAGCGTCCACGTGGTGTAGAGCCACTCGCGGAAGAACCAGTCGAGGTCGCGTCCCGACACGTCCTCCATGGTCCGGAAGAAGTCGGCCGGCCGCGGGTGATGGAACGCCCAGCGCCGGGCGTAGGTGCTGAACGCCCGGTCGAAGGTGTCCGGACCGAGCACCTCGGTCCGGAGGAGGTTCAGGACCATGGCGGGCTTCCGGTAGGCCGCCACTCCGAGCGACGCGGGCGGGATCCGGTCGGGCACGGTCATGATCGGGACGTCCCGGCCCTCGGCCACAGCCGTGTCGTAGCGCGCCGTGTAGCGCGCGAAGGGCGTCTCGTCGGCAAAGCGGTCCCGGTTGGAGAACCCGTCGATGAACGTATTGAAGCCCTCGTCCATCCAGGCGAAGCGACGCTCGTTGGAGCCCACGATCATCGGGAACCACTCGTGCCCCTGCTCGTGAGTGAGGGTGCCGTACATGCCCCGCTCCGAGCCCCCCGACCCGACGAACACGATCATCGGGTACTCCATGCCCCGCACGGGCCCGGCGATGCTGGTGGCCTGCGGCCAGGGGTAGGGGTACCAGCGCGAGAACTCGTGGATGGAGAAGCAGGTCATGTCGGCCGCGTCCCGCCACGCCTCGCTCGCGTCCGGCTCGTACAGCGCGTGGCAGGTCACCCTCTGGCCGCCCACCTCCACGCTCTGCGCGTCCCACAGGAAGTCCGGGGCGCCGGCCCAGGCGAAGTCGTGGACGTCCCGGGCCGTGAAGTGCCACGTCAGCGTGCCGCTCGTGGTCGGTCGCGTCCCGGGCTTCCCGGCCTCCTCGGGCCCGATGACCGCCACGGCCGAGTCCGAGGAGGCGGCGCGCTCGAGCCTCCGGCGCTCGGCCGCGGTGAGGACGTCCCCCGCGTTCTGCAGCCGGCCCGTGGCCGCCACCACGTAGCCCGCCGGCACGGTGATCGACACGTCGAAGTTACCGTACTCCAGGTAGAACTCGCCCTGGCCCAGGTAGGGGTCGGTGTTCCACCCGTTCACGTCGTCGTACACGGCCATGCGCGGGTACCACTCCGCCATCTCGTACAGCGCGCCGCGGCGCCCCATGCGGTCCGAGCCGTGCACGGGGACGGGGAAGGAGAAGGCGAGCCGGATCTCCGCGGAGGAGCCGGGCGCCAGCGGCTCGGGCAGGTCCAGCCGCATCATCGTGTCGTGGATATGCGGCTCGACCGCCGTCCCCCCCGCGCTCGCGCTCCGGATCGTGTACCCGCCCTCGAAGCTCCTCCCGCCGAAGCGCGTCTGCGGCGGGTACAGGTAGGAGCCCTCGCTCCCGGGCCGGTAGATGTTCTGGTCGACCTGCATCCACACGAAGCGGAGCGTGTCGGGCGAGGCGTTGTGGTAGGTCACCGTCTCCGACCCCGACAGCTCCTTCGAGGCCGTGTCCAGCGTGGCGCGGATCCGGTAGTCGGCCCGCTGCTGCCAGTACATCGGCCCCGGCGAGCCCGTCGCGTCGCGGTAGGCGTTCGGGGCCGGGAGGTCGAGGGGACGGAAGATCGAGGTGTCCCCGCTGGCCCCCGGGCCTCCCTGCGCGGCGGCCGCCGCCGGAGCCGCGAGGAGGGCGAGGAGGAGCGTGAGCGGGACGAGCGGGAGGGTGCGTCGCGAACCGGGCAGGGGCGGCATGGGCCTTCCTTTCTCCGAGGCGTCGGCTGGATGGCGTCGCCCGGGTCATACCATGCCGGACCCGCTCCGGGTCCGCCGTGCCGCCCTGGCGTGCCCGCCCCGGCTCAGTCGGTCGCCGTGGCCTCCACCGCCCGGTGCAGCTCCGTGCCGTCCTGATCGAAGACCGCGACCTCGACGTCGATCCCCTGCCGGACGCTCTGCGTGACCACGCAGTAGTCCTCGAACAGCCCCATGCAGCGGTCGATCCGGCTCCGGTCGGCCTCGTCGCCCAGCGCCAGGTGGATCTCGACCGTGGTGTCCTTCACGCGCAGCCGGCCCCGGTCGTTGCGCTCGGTGCGCGTCGTCACGGCGGTCCGCAGGCCCGAGGGCCGCACCTTCCCCTTCTGCAGGCAGAAGAGGAGGCTGGCGCTCAGGCAGTTTCCGATCGCGGCGGTGAGGACCCGGACCGCGTTCGGCCCCTGGTCGTTCCCGAGCGGCTCGGGCTCGTCCATCACCAAATCCTCGAACTCGTCGCCGAACCTCACCAGGAACTCGAAGCCGTCGACCAGCTCGAGCTCCACGCGCAGCTCGTTGCCCTCGCTCATATCGTCACCTGCCTCTCGGGAATCGTGGTTCGTTCGCGGATCGGGAATCGCCGGCGGGTCACGGCTCGCCCGCGTCCTCGCGGGCGGCCCGCAGGTCGCCGGGCGTGTCCAGGTCCCGGGTCCACCGGGCCGCTCCCGGGTGGCCGGTGAGAGCGTCGAGCCCGGCCTCGTCCAGCTCCCGGACGCGAAGACGCCCGAGAAGCGCGTCCACCCGGCGCTCGCCGCCGTCCAGGCAGGCCGTCGCGACGGCGGCCGCCCGGCTCTCGTAGGCCGCGCACAGCGGCTGGTACCGCCCGGAGCGGACCGGGACCAGCGCGCGAGGCGGGCCGTCGTCCCCGGCCGCGGCCCGGAGCTCCGCGATCAGGGACCGCACGAGTGGTGCCTCGAGCCAGGGAAGGTCGCAGGAGGCCACGAAGCAGACCGGGTGCGCAGCGGCGGCCAGGCCCGCCTCCAGGCCGGCGAGCGGCCCCTGCCCGGGCCGCCGGTCGGTCACCCGCCGGAGGGGCCAGCTCCCGGCTCGCGCGGTCCCGTGGCTCGCGCCGGGCCGCTCCGCGCCGCCGGCGGGCCCGCCCGCCGCCTCTCCGAAGCGCGCGACCACGTCGTCGTAGCGGCCGGGCTCGTCGGTGACCAGGACTCCCTCCTCGCACGCCTCCCGTCCGACCTCCAGGAGCCGGAGGAGGAGGGGCTTCCCGCCGAGCTCGAGGCGGGCCTTGTCCCGCCCCATGCGGCGGCTCCGCCCGCCCGCCAGGAGGACGAACGAGCCGATCCGGCCGGCGGGCTCCCCGTCGGCCTTCGGCTCGGGGCCGGACGCCGCCGGCTCGGGGGGACCGCGTCTCGGGCGCTCTGCGCTCATCTCTCCAAGCTGGCGGCCCGGCGGGGGACGGGCAAAGCGGCGGGGCCGCGCGGGTCCGCGGCCGGTCGCCGGCGCCCGTCCGGCCGCGTCGTCCCCGGCCGCCGGCCCCCGACCCGGCTCCCGCCGGCCGTCCCGCTGGATCGCCGCGGGGCCGGCGGCGTAGCTTGAGACGTATGTCTGCGGACGCGCGGGACGCACCGGACGCGCCGGGAGGGGACCTCTCGGTTCGACGCACCGCCTGGCGGGTCGAGGCGGGCGGGGCCGAGGTGCGCAGCGTCGACGAGGAGGTCGTCGCCGAGCACCCCGTGACCCTGGTCGTGAACGGCATCGAGCTGGCCACGCTGGTGTGCTCCCCCTCGCACGTCGACGAGCTCGCCCTCGGCTTCCTCACCGCCGAGGGGATCCTCCGGCCCGGCGAGCCGGTCGACCGCTTCTTCGTGGATCCGGACCGGGGCCGCGTGGTCGTCGAGGCGCCCGGGCGGGACATGGAGGTCGAGCGGGCCACCTTCGGCAAGCGCTACGTGGGCTCGTGCTGCGGGAAGAGCCGGACCGGCTTCTACCTGGCCAACGACGCCCGCACCGCGCGCCGGGTCGAGGCCCCGCTCCGGCTCGCTCCCGGAGCGTGCTTCGCTCTCATGAAGGCGCTCCAGGAGGCCTCCCCGGTGTTCGGCCGCACGGGCGGCGTGCACAACGCCGGCCTGGCCGCCGACGGCCGGCTCGAGGTCGTGCGCACCGACATCGGCCGGCACAACACGCTCGACAAGCTCTACGGGTGGGCGCTCCGGCGGGACGCGGACCTGTCGCGGCGGGTGGTGGCGTTCAGCGGCCGGATCTCCTCGGAGATCGTCCTAAAGGTGGCCAAGATGGGGTCTCCCATCCTCGTCTCGAAGTCCGCTCCGACCGAGCTCGCGCTCCAGATGGCCGACGACCTGGGGATCACGGCCGTGGGCTTCGCGCGCGGGGATCGCCTCAACGTGTACACGCATCCCGAGCGGGTGCTGGACGGGCGTGACGTCCCGGAGGAGCACGCCTCGACGGAGGGCGGGGAGGCGACGTGACCGGTCAGCTCGGCAAGATGCTCCTCATCGCCGGACTGGCGATGGCCGCGCTGGGCCTCGTCCTGCTGGTGGCCGGGCGCCTGGGGCTGGAGAAGCTTCCCGGGGACATCGTGTGGCGCGGCGACGGCTGGACGGTCCACGTGCCGCTGGGGTGGATGATCCTCCTCAGTGTGGCCCTGACGGTGCTCCTGAACCTCCTGTCGCGCCGCTGAGGCTCGCGGACGCCGACGGGCGCAGCCCGGTCGGCGGTCCGGTGCGGGCAGGGGGCCGGGGTCCCCGACCCGGTCAGGCCCTGACGACCTTCCGGATCTCCGAGCACGGGATGTAGCCCACGATCTCTTCGTCTCCGTCCAGCAGGACGTAGTGCTTTCCGTCCTTGGTGGGAGCCAGACGGTCGGCGTCCACCGTCTCCACCGCGCCGTCCTTGTAGTGCACCTCGTACGTGGCCATCACGCTACCTTCCTGGGGTGGACTGTCCGGCCCGGCGGCAACGGTCCCGGGGACCGCGACCCGACACGGGAAACCGCGGGGACAGTCTATACGCACGGGCGGAGCCGAGACAAGTCCATCCGCCGAAAGGAAGACGGGCGCCGCCGCATGGGACGCCGCGGATGCACGTCGCGGCCGTGCGGTCCACGACGGCGGACGGTTCCGCGGAACCGCTTCGCAGGCCTTCCCGACTAAACGTCCGCGCCCGAGTCGGCGTCCCATCGACGCACGAAGGCCGAAGGCGGACCGGACGAGGGAGCGACGACTGAGCGAGCCGCTGTCGGACGAGGACGCCCTCCCCACCCTGGTGGAGGAGGCCCGCGATGGCGACGAGCACGCCTTCGGCCGGCTGGTCCGCCGCGTCGAGCCGCTCCTCCGGCGCTGGGCGCTGGTGCGGACCGGTGATGCGCACCGGACGGACGAGGTGGTGCAGGATGTCCTGGTCCGGATGCACGAGCACCTGGAGGGCTTCCGGGGCGAATCCCGGCTCGAGACCTGGCTGTACCGCATCACGATGAACGTGGCGGCGACGATGGAGCGGGGTCGTGGGCGGCGCACGGTGCCGCTCGAGACCATCGACGGCCGGCCGCCGGCCGCGGTCGGAGACGAGGACGGGGAGATCGATGACCTGTATGCGAAGGGCGTGGCGGCGCTGGTCGGGAGCTTCTTCCGGGAGCTCCCCGATCGCCAGCGGCAGGTGTTCGACCTCGTCGACCTCCAGGGCCGCGCGCCGAAGGAGGTGGCCCGCATGCTGGACCTGAGCCCCTCGACCGTGCGGGTGACGCTGCTCCACGCCCGCCGGGCGCTGCGCGGGCGGATCCTGGAGCTTCATCCCGAGCTGGAGGAGGGCTACCGCCGTGGAGTGTGAGGCCGCGCGAGAGGCGATGCTGGAATGCGAGCCCCCGGAGCTCGAGGGCCGCGGAGACGGACCGCTGGCCGCTCACCTCGGGACGTGCGAAGCGTGCCGGCGCCGCGCGGAGACGCTCCTGGCGGAGCTCCGGGCCCTGGACGCGGCGCTCGGCGCGGCGGCGGGGCGGACCGCCGCGGCCGGGGTGCCCGCAAGTCTCGAGCGGCCCGCCGGCTCGGCGCCCCCTGCCGCCGGGGAGGCCGGGCCGCGCCGCGGCCTGGCGGCCGGGATGTCCGGGGACGGCCGCTGGGAGCGGGGATGGCGGCTGGCGGCGCCGCTGGCCGCGGCCGCGGCGATCGGCGTGCTGGTCCTGGCGTGGCCGCACGGCCGCCCGGCCGGCCCGGGGGGCGTGACCGCCGGACCCACGGGCCGCGGCCCCGCCGCGGCCGCAGGAGGTGCCGGTGCGAACTCGGGGCGCGCGGCCGCTCCCGGCGAGGGCGCGACCGGCGGCCGGCTCGGGGTCCGGGTCCCGGACGACCGGCGCGTGGCCGTGTTCCAGACCCGCGACCCCTCGGTCGTGGTCGTGTGGTTCTTCCCGAAGACGAACGGAGGCTGACGACATGAAGCAGACAGCGAGGAGATCGAGCCTGAAGGCACGGTTTCCGGGACGTCTTGGGAGACCGCGGACGGAGACATGGCTCCCGGCCCTCGTCCTGGCGCTGCTCGCCGGTGCGGCGGCCTCCGGCTGCGCCGACCGCGGGGCGAAGCTCGAGACGAAGACCTACCGGCTCGAATACATCCGGCCGCACGACGCCGCCCGGATCGTCGAGCCGTACGTCTACCCGAAGCGGGAGGGGGCCGGGGGGTCGATGAGCCAGTTCGACGGAGGCCTCACCGTGCGCGAGACGCCCGCGAACCTGGCCCGCATCGACAGCGTGCTGGCCCTGTACGACCGTCCGGTGCCCAACCTCCGGCTCCGCTTCCAGCTCGTCGAGGCGGACGGCGCGTCGGCCAGCGATCCACGCATCGCCTCGCTCGACTCGCTGCTCCGCGGGCTGTTTCGTTACGAGGGCTACCGCCTGGTGGACGAGGCGCAGCTCACCGCGGCGAGTGGCGGGATCTCGAGAGCGACCATGATGGTCCACGGCGTGCCCTTCAAGCTCACCGTGAGGCTCCGCAACGTTCGCCCGACACCCGGTGCGGGGGAGGCCGACATCGACGTCAGCCTGGACGCGAGGAATTACGGAGACATCCTGGGGACGTCCCTGACCGTCCCTATCGGCAAGACCGTCGTGCTGGGAAGCGCCCGCCCCGACCCCGAGCACGGGGCGCTCATCGTCACCCTGAAGCCGGAGACCAGCTCCCCGGACACGGCGTCCGGGGGCTGACGGCCAGCCCGGGACCCGAGCGGGCGGGCGCAGGGAGGCGCCGGGCCAGGGGGCACGCGCGAGGCCGGCGGACGTATTACCTTCGTCGCCCGACCCCGACCCCGTAGCTCAGGTGGATAGAGCGCAGGATTCCTAATCCTGAGGCCGCTGGTTCGAGTCCAGCCGGGGTCACTTGCGAGAGCCCGCCTTCCGTGCGGGCTCCCGGGCATTCCCGGGGTGGGTCGATGCCCGGGTGATGAAGCGGCTTCGCTTCAGTGCCCCGCCTTCGGAAGGGCGAAGACGAACAGCGTCGCCGAGCCGCTGGATCCGAAGGTCAGGGAGCCGCCGCCGGTGGTGGCGGCGACGAACTGCCGGCCCCCGGTCTCGTACGTGATGATCCCCCCGAACAGCCCGCCTCCCGTGTAGAACCGGTACAGCTCCCGGCCGCTGGAGGCGTCGAACGCGACGAAATCCCCCGTCTGCTCCCCGGTGAAGACCAGGCCGCCAGCGGTCGTGGTCACGGCGGCGACCATCGGCATCGACGAGTGATAGCGCCAGCGCACGCTCCCGTCCCGGACGTCGACCGCGGTGAGCCACCCTGTCGCGTCGGGCGTGGGTGTGGCGGTTCCGCCCAGGTACATCTCGCCCGGGACCACGCGGATCGAGTCCTCGGGCAGGGTGGCGAACTTCCAGCACCAGTCCACCGCCGGCACGTACAGGAGGCCGGTCCCGGGATCGTACGCGGGGCCGTTCCACTCCACGCCCCCCAGGATGCCCGGACACGCGACCGTGGCGCGGACCAGCGGGCTGACCTGCGTGAGATCCCAGTCGTGGAAGTCGCTCGGGACGAGCTGCACGTACCAGAGCAGCTTCCCGGTACGGACGTCGAGTGCCACGAGGGAGTTCTGGAAGGCGCACACGACGCCCAGCTGGTCGACGTTGGAGGTGGAGATACGGGAGAGGCGCGAGTGCCGGGTCCCGGCGTACGTCCCGGTGTGATACAGCCAGTCGCCGCTGTCCGGACGCATGAGCGTCTGCCGGCTCGGTCCCGCGCCCCGGCCAGCGAGGGCCCCACGCCGCCCTCCAGCTCCGCGCCGTGGCAGTTGGCGCAGTAGGCCCCGTACACCTTCCGCCCCGCGGCGGCCTGCCCGGGCGTGTAGGTCGACTGGGCGTGGAGAGGGGCGGGAAGGCCGAGGCTCAAACAGACACACAGAGCCGCGAGGGTCACCGGTGCGTGGCGGGTGCTGACGATGCGAGCCGTACCTCGGCGTGAAGGCGGGGGGGGGGGACGGCGGGCAACTTAGTGCGTCCGAAAGGATTCGGCCAGCCGCTGGTCGGCGCCGCCGCCCGGTCGGCTACAGGCCGAAGAGCATGCTTTCATCGAGGGCGTCTGGTGCCGTTACGTGTCGCTGGCCCCGGCGGGCCCCGGAGCGCCCCCGGGGCCGCCTCACCCTCTCGTGCCCAATGGATCCTGTCGGCGGACCCTTCAGCTGCCGGAGCCCGACGCTCCCGCCGTGCATGGAGGGCTGCCGCCCATCATCGAGCCCCGCATAGAGCCGGGGCCCATGGCGCCCGTGCCTCCCATCGCTCCCGGGCCGTGCATGCCCCCGTCCATCATGCCGCCCCGGCCCATGGCGCCGTGCTGGCTCATGAGCTTCATGGCGTAGCGGACCTTGGAGCGCTGGTCGGGGGTGAGCACCTGCTCGGCCTCCTGGCCGAGCTTCGCGGCGCGGACGTGCATGGAAACGGCCGCCGACGCCATCCGCTGCATGAGCTGCCGGTAGCGGTCGAGGTCGGGGGTCTCCGCCTGCCGGAGCTCGCCCATCTGCTGGTGGATGCCCTGCATCATGGCTTGGTGTGCCTGCCGGGCCTCGACGACCTGGCTCCGGAGGCTGTCCAGGCGAGTGGTCTGCTCGTCCGTCAGCCCCAGGGCGTCCTGCTGGGCCAGTATGAAGCCGGGAGTGGGGCCGGGCATCATCATGCCGCCTCCCATCATCCCTCCCATCATGCCCCCCGGCATCGCGTCCTGTCCGCGTCCGCCCATGGCGCCGGGGTGGTGGCCCGCCATGCCTCCCTGTGCGAGCGCAGCCGCCGGCAGGGCCAGGAGCACCGCCGCCGCCACGGCGACGCCTCGCTTCGTCCTCGCTGATATCATGGATCGATCTCCTGTCTCGGGGTGATCCGGCCCTCGTCCTCGGGAGCCGGAACGGTGAGGCGGATGGTCCCCTCGGGGTGCCGGCTCCGGATGCGATAGATCCACTGCATTTCCGGAGCCGTGGCGCGCGCCTCGATCCGCGGGTGAGCCGGGGCGGGCCGGGACCCGTATTCATCTTGCCACGGTCGAAAGCGAGCGCTATTGATATCCTCTAACCCAACCGGCCCGCGCCGCCGGGGAGGAGGGCTCGCTCGTGAACGACGATGGCAGGGACGCCGGCGATGAGCTCGAGCGTCGCTCCTTCCTGTCTCGTCTGACGATCGGACTCGGTGCCCTGGCGGCCGCCGTCGCGGCCGTGCCCCCCCTCGTATACATCTTCGGCCCCGTGGCCGAGAAGGAGCCGGATGTATGGCGCGCCGTGGGACCGGTGGACCGGTTCCAGGTCGGCCACACCGTCGAGGTCATCTTCACCGATCCCTCTCCGGAGCCGTGGGCCGGGAAGTCGGCGCGGATGGGCGCGTGGCTCAGACGGAACAGCGAAACCGAGTTCACGGCCTTCTCGCTCGACTGCACCCACCTGGGCTGCCCCGTGCGCTGGCTTCCCAAGGCCGACCTGTTCATGTGTCCGTGCCATGGCGGGGTCTTCTACCGTGATGGCCGCGTGGCGGCCGGGCCTCCAGAGGAGCCGCTGAAGCACCATCCGGTCCGGGTGAGAGACGGACGGGTGGAGGTTCGCACCCGACCCATCCCGATCATCGGATGAAGCGATTCGGGCGTCGGCTGCTGCGCTGGGTCGATGATCGGATCGGTCTGACAGACAAGCTCCGCCCCCTCCTCGAGCACAAAGTCCCTCCCGAGACGGGCTGGGCATACGTGTTCGGAAGTGCCACGCTGGCCGCCTTCCTCCTCCAGGTCGTGACGGGCGTGGCGCTGGCCACGATCTACGTGCCGTCCGCCGCCGGAGCCTACCAGAGCCTGCAGTTCATCACGCACCGGGCGCTGCTCGGACACCTGCTCCGGGGACTGCACTACTTCGGGGCATCGGCGATGATCGTCCTCCTGGGGCTCCACGCCATACGGGTGTTCATCACGGGCTCCTACAAGTTCCCCCGCGAGGTCAACTGGATCTCGGGCGTCGTGCTGCTGGGTCTCACCGTGACGATGGGCTTCACGGGCCAGGTCCTGCGCTGGGACCAGGACGGCGTCTGGTCGGCGGTGGTGGCGGCCGAGCAGGCGGGCCGGGTCCCGTTCCTCGGGCACGCCCTGGCCGACTTCATCCTCGCGGGACGGCACATCGGGACGGCGACGCTGAGCCACATGTTCACCTACCACGTCTTCCTGATCCCGAGCCTCATCGCTCTCGCGATCGGGATCCACGTGTACCTGGTGGTCCACCACGGGATCTCCGAGCCGCCCGTGGCCGGAGAGCCCGTGGAGCGGTCCACCTACCGGGAGCGCTACCGGCGCCTCCTCGAGGCCCGGGGTGTGCCCTTCTTTCCCGATGCCGCGTGGCGCGATGCGGCGTTCGTGCTGGTGGTCGTCCTCGTGGTGCTCGCGCTCGCGGTGTTCGTGGGTCCCAAGGCCCTCACGCGACCCCCCGACCCGGCGATCATCCAGGCCCGGCCGCGGCCCGACTGGTATCTGCTCTGGTATTTCGCGGTCCTCGCCATGCTGCCCCACGGGACCGAAAAGTACCTGCTCTGGATTCTGCCCCTCCTGGCCGGGCTCGTCCTGTTCGGGCTGCCCCTGGTCTTCGGGGAAGGGGAGCGTCATCCTCGTCGCCGCCCGTGGGCGTGGACCTCGGTGGCGCTGATCGTGATCGGCGTGGGCGTGTTCTGGCGCATGGGGGCCAGGGCGCCGTGGTCTCCGGACTTTTCGGCGCCTCCCCTCCCGGACTCGGTGGTTGCCTCGTCGGACTCCGTGGTCGTGTACGGGGCCCACCTGTTCCACGTACGGGCGTGCGAGAACTGCCACAGGATCTCGGGCTACGGCGGCACCCGCGGTCCGGACCTCACTCACATCGGAGACCGACTTCCGCCCGCCCAGATCCGCCAGTGGATCGAGAACGGTGGCCACAACATGCCGGCGTTCAGCCACGTCCTCGACTCGGAGCAGATCGAGGCGCTGCAGGCGTTTCTCTCCACACGGACGAGGCCCGGCAGTCCGGGCCTGACGGATAGCTCGAGAGGGTACGGAGGGAGCGGTTCATGATCGGTCCCTCGGTGTTCTCGGACCGGGGTCGCTCCGCTCACGCCATCACACTCCTGGGCTGGGTGCTGCTCGTGGTGGCGGCGCTGGTCGTCGTCGTGATCGGGCTCTTGATCCTGATGGCGCTGCTCCGGAGGCGGGATGGAGAGGACGGGATCCGCGTCGACGGCGAGCGGGAAGGTCGCCGCGGAATTCTCATCGGCACCGGGATCTCCGTGCTCATCCTGCTCGGGACCTTCGTGTACACCCTCGTCGTGCTCACCGGCTACGATGCGGGCTTCAGGGACACGCGCCTGACGATTCGGGTGACGGGTTACCGGTACTGGTGGGCTCTCGACTACCTGCGGACGGATGGCGTTCGGGACTTCACGGCGGCCAACGAGGTCCACATCCCCGTCGGAGAGCGCGTTCGGCTGGACCTGGTCGGCGGGGACGTGATTCACAGCTTCTGGGTCCCCGCCCTGGCCGGGAAGATCGACCTCGTTCCCGGGCAGACCAACCACATGTGGATCGAAGCCGACCATCCCGGGCGGTACTACGGGCAGTGCGCCGAGTTCTGCGGCACCTCTCACGCCAACATGCGGATCACGGTCTTCGCCCAGAGCCCGAAGGCGTTTCGCGCCTGGGAAGCGGCCCAGCGCAAGCCGGCGGGGCCGGGCCCGGGAGGACAGGTCCTGTTCGAGGCGCGCGGCTGCGCCGCCTGCCACACCATCCGGGGCACGGAGGCGCACGGCGATGCGGGCCCGGACCTCACGCACGTCGGTAGCCGCTCCACCCTGGCGGCGGGGATCATTCCCAACTCGCCCCCTCGCATGAAGCGCTGGCTGGCCGATCCAGACTCGGTGAAGCCGGGCACCCTCATGCCGAATGCCGATCTGTCCCCGCGGGAGCTGGCCGTGATGACGTCGTACCTCGAGTCGCTCCAGTGAGCGGCGTCTCGGCGGCGGCCGAAGCCCGCCTGCACGACCTGTGGGAGACCCCGCCCGGCATACTGGGCCGGTTGTCCAGCGTGGACCACAAGGACATCGGGATCCGCTACCTGGTGACCGGGTTCGCCTTCCTGGTCATCGGGGGCCTCGAGGCCCTGCTCATGCGCCTCCAGCTGGCTCACTCCAATGCGGGCCTCGTGTCTCCGCAGGTCTACGACCAGCTGTTCACGATGCACGGCGTGACCATGCTGTTCCTGTACGCCCTGCCGATCCTGTCCGGATTCAGCAACTACCTGTGGCCCCTCATGCTCGGCGCGCGCGACATGGCCTTTCCGCGGCTCAATGCCGTGAGCTACTGGCTGTTCCTGGGTGCCGGGATCTTCCTGTACGTGAGCTTCCCCCTGGGGCTCGCGCCCAGCGCCGGCTGGTTCGACTACGTCCCGCTGGCTTCGGCCCAGTACCTCCCGCGTCCCAACATCGACTTCTTCGCCCTCGGGATGATCTTCCTGGGGCTCTCCACCACGGTGGGCGCGATCAACTTCGTGGTGACGTTCTTCAAGATGCGCGCTCCGGGCATGTCGCTGGACCGGCTCCCGATCCTGGTGTGGGGCACTCTGACGGCTTCGGTGTCGATCCTGTTCGCCCTCCCGTCGCTCACCGCCGCCTGTTTGATGCTGTGGCTGGACCGGACCTTCGGGATGCACTTCTTCGACCCGGCGCACCTCGGGCAGCCGCTGCTGTGGCAGCACCTGTTCTGGATCTTCGGCCATCCATGGGTCTACATCATCGTCCTCCCGGCCATGAGCATGGCCTCGGACATGATCCCGACGTTCAGCGGTCGCCCGCTGGTGGGCTACGCGTGGGTCGCCCTGGCCACGGTCGCGGTGGGGATCCTCGGCTTCGGGGTGTGGGTCCACCACATGTTCTCGACCGGCCTCTCTCCCATCGAGCTTTCCTTCTTCAGCGCCGGCAGTCTCGTCATCGCCATTCCGACCGCCGTGTCGGTGTTCGCGTGGATCGCGACCATCTGGCACGGGAGGCCGAAGGTCCGGACGGCGTTCCTGTTCCTGCTCGGCTTCATCCTCACGCTCGTGATCGGTGGAGTGAGCGGCGTGATGACCGGCTCGGTGCCGCTCGACTGGCAGCTGACCGATTCTTACTTCGTGGTCGCCCACCTGCATTACGTGCTCATCGGAATCAACGTGTTCCCGGTCGTCGCGGCCGTCTACTACTGGTTCCCCAAGATGACCGGCCGGATGATGAGCGAGCGGCTGGGGCGATGGAACTTCTGGCTCATGTTCATCGGCTTCAACGTGGGCTTCTTCCCCATGCACATCCTCGGCCTCCTCGGGATGCCCCGGCGCATCTACACCTACGCGCCCGGCCTGGGCTGGAACTTCTGGAACATGCTCGTCACGGTGGGCTCCTTCCTGTTCGGGTTCGGCTTCCTCCTCTTCCTGGTCAACGTGTGGACGAGTCGAAGGCGCGGAGATCCGGCGCCCGCCAATCCATGGGGGGCGGGGACGCTGGAGTGGTCCGTGTCTTCGCCGCCCCCACCGTACAACTTCGCGGCCATCCCGCGGGTGGACAGCCGACATCCCCTGTGGGAGGACGAGATCGGAGAGGGACACACGCTGCTGGACGAGGGTCCCGTCCTGGACGACGGCCACCAGGCGGTGAGCACGTCGGCGCTGGACGCCGTTCCGCAGGCGGTCCTCTCGATGCCATCGGGCAGCCTGTGGCCCCTGTACGTGTCACTGGCGACGTTCCTCCTGTTTCTGGCGCTTCTCTTCCACCAGTGGGTGGTCGCGGTGGCGGCGGCGCTGGGAACGGCGGGGTGCATCCTGGGGTGGCTGTGGCCCGGAGCCTCGGCGGTCCACCTCGAGCCGGGCCCTCCCGCCCACGCGGGCGACGACGACACGGACGCGAGCTCCGGGACCCGGGCTGCCGGTTCCGCGGACCGGGCGCCGGAAGGGACGGAACGATGACGCCGCGGGCCGGGTCGGGGCAGGCCGGCGTCCTGGAGGCGCGAAGTTCGGATGATCTGTCCGGACTCCCGGTAGGAAACGCCGCCGAGCTCCATCCGACGGGCCAGTGGGGCATGTCGCTGCTCATCGTGACGGAGGCGGCGCTGTTCGCGTTCCTCCTGTTCAGCTACTTCTACCTGGGCGCTCGGGCTCCGGGCGTCTGGCCGCCCGGGGGACCGCCCGACCTGGGCCTCGTGCTCCCCAACACTTTCATCCTCCTCTCGAGCAGCGTCGCGCTCCTGTGGGGGGAGGCCGGCATTCGCAGGGGAGACACGCGGCGCCTCGTGATCGGCCTGGCCGCGGCGATCGTCCTCGGCACGACGTTCCTCACCCTCCAGGGCGTGGAGTACAGCCGGAAGACGTTCACGCCGGCCACGGACGCGTACGGTTCCGCGTTCTTCACGATCACCGGGCTACACGGGACCCACGTGCTCGTGGGGCTGATCGTGCTGTCGGTCGTCCTCGTGATGGCCTGCCGTGGCCAGTTCTCGGAACGCGACCACCACTACGTGTCCAACGCGGCCCTGTACTGGCACTTCGTCGACGTCGTGTGGCTGTTCGTGTTCACCTCGCTGTACCTCACGCCCAGGCTCGGCCTGTGACGGTGGGAGCGCGGACCCTGTGGCTGTCGGCGTTCGGAGCGGCGGGAGCGTGGAGCGTTCACGTGCTGGCGGTCGTGGCCATGGGCTCGGCCCGGTGTCTGGGGGCGAGGGGTCCCGTGGAGCGCTACTCCGGCACCTGGTGGGTGCTGCTGGCCATCTCCGCGGTGGCCCTGGCCTGCGCCATCTGGGCCGCCCGGGTGTCGAAACGGAGTCTGGAGCGAGCCGGTCCCGGTCCGTCCGGCAGGCGCGAACGCTTCATGGCGTACGGTGGAGTCTTCCTGAACGCGGTGTTTCTGATCGGCATCGGGTTCGGAATCCTGGCGCTCTTCCTGGTGCCGGTCTGCCTGTGACGGGCCCGGGGTCGTGGACCGCCTGGGAGCTTCATCCGGCGGTCCTGGCGGGGATCGGCGCGGCGGCGGCCTGCTACGGGATCGGGCTGCGGACGCTGTGGCGCCGGGCGGGCTCCGGGCGAGGCATCTCCCATCGGCGCGCCGCGGCCGGCGGTGCGGGGCTCGCCGTCCTGCTGCTGGCTCTCGTCTCGCCCATCGATGCGCTCGGCCACGCCCTGTTCTCGGCGCACATGGTCCAGCATCTCCTCCTCCTGGTGGTGGCGCCGCCCCTGCTCGTGGCCGGCGCGCCGCTGTATGTCGGCTTCTGGGCCCTTCCGCGTCGGTCGCGTCGAAGGCTCGGCGACTGGTGGCATCGGGCCCGGCGCGGCCGGCGCGCGGCGCGGGCCGCGCTCCGACCGCTGCCGGTGTGGCTGACCAACGTCGTGATCCTGTGGTTCTGGCACCTGCCGGCGGCCTACGACCTGGCGGTGCGGATCGAGCCGATCCACGCGTTAGAGCACGCCAGCTTCCTGGTGGCGGCGTTCCTCTTCTGGTGGCTCCCGTTCCGACACACGGGACGCCGCATGGATCGCGGCGCGGGGATCATCTACGTGTTCACGGCGGGCCTCCAGTGTTCGGCTCTGGGCGCGATCCTCACCTTTTCCGGGAGCGCCTGGTACGCCGTGCACGCCCACACCACGGCGGCCTTCGGGCTCTCGCCCCTGCAGGACCAGCAGCTGGCGGGGCTCATCATGTGGATCCCCGCCGCCGTCGTGTACCTCGGGGCCGCCGCGCTCCTCTTCCTGCAATGGCTGGAGCGGGCGGGAGCGCGTCGCGACGTCCCGTTGACCGGGTCCGTGCGGGTCGGTAGCATGCGGATCGCTCCAGGCCGACCCTCCGGCCATTCCGGCCAGGGCCGCGGCCGCCCCGACCACCACCATCTTCGCGGGAGGTCTGCATGCCGAAGTTCGTGATCGAGAGGGAGATCCCCGGCGCCGGGAAGCTGTCGCCCGAGGACCTCCAGGGCATCTCGCAGACGTCCTGCAACGTGCTCCGGTCGATGGGGCCCGAGATCCAGTGGGTCCAGAGCTACGTCACCGGGGACAAGATCTACTGCGTGTACATCGCGCCCGACGAGGAGATGATCCTCGAGCACGCGCGCCAGGGCGGCTTTCCGGCCAATCGCGTGTCGAAGGTGGCCAGCATCATCGATCCGACGACCTCGGAGGCCTGAGTCCCGACGGGACGGGCCCCGGCGGTCTGGAGGTCCGGCCTCCGGGTGGCACGGCCAGGGTGATGTCGTTCGAGAGCCGGCTCCGTCCCTGTGCGGCCGCGGCCCTCGCCGTCCTCGCGCTCGTCGCCGCGGCCTGCCGGCCGAAGGCGTCGGAGAGGTCGGACCAGTCGGCGGCGCGGGCTGCCGACACGGCCGCCGCGGTCGTCGACTCGTCCGCGGCAACGCACGACTCGGCGCGCGCGCCCGGCCGCGGGGAAGCGCCCGCCGACGTCCGGGCACAGGTCGAGGCGCACTCCGACCTCATCCGGCTGCAGACGCCGGAGCCGAACGCGGCGATCGAGAGCCCGGTCGAGGTCACCGGCCAGGCGCGCGGCGGCTGGTATTTCGAAGGCACCTTCCGGGTCGTGCTCGTCGATTGGGACGGGCGGATCCTCGCCGAAGGCCCGGCCACGGCGGAGGGCGAATGGACGACCGGCGAGTTCGTTCCCTTCCACGCGACCCTCCCCTTCGAGAAGCCGTCCTACGGCGAGCGAGGGGCGCTGATCCTTCGGAAGGCGAACCCGTCCGGCCGTCCGGAGAACGACGACGCGCTCGAGGTGCCGATCCGGTTCGGCGGAAGCTGAGCCGCACGAGATGTCGGCCGATGGAACCCTCCGAGGGAGCGGGGCGTCCCCGCGTCCCGCTCAGCCCGTGCTCTGCATGGCGGCCGCGATCCCGTTCAGGCTGAGGAGGATCTCGGCGGCCAGGCGGTCCTCGCCGGACGCATTCCCCTCACCGCCGCGGCCGCGGTCTCCGGACCCGTCCTCCGACGGCTCTGCGTCCTCCGCTCCCCTCTCCCGCCAGCGGCGCAGGAGCTCCACCTGCAGGAGGTTGAGGACGTCGGTGTAGGGGTTCCGCAGGCGGATGGACTCCTGGATCACGGGCTCGTTGTCCAGGAGCTCGTCCTGGCCGGTGATGGCCAGGAGCGCGGCCCGGGCCCGGCCGAACTCCTCCTCGATCTTCGCGTGCACGTCCGGGCCGGAGGCACCCTCCCCCTCCCCGGCCAGCTCGGCGTAGCGCCGGCTGATCTCGAGCCGCGCCCTTGCCATCTCGCGCTGGGCGTCGTCGATCACGGCCGTGAAGAACGGCCACTCGCGATACATCGCCCGGCAGGCCTCGAGCCGCTCGGGGTCGTCGGCCAGCGGCGCCAGCGCCCGTCCCGTCCCGAACCACCCCGGCACCAGGTAGCGGGTCTGCGTCCACGCGAAGTTCCACGGGATGGCCCGGAGGCCCTCGAACTGGACCTCCCCCTCGTCGCGCGAGGCCGGCCGGGAGGCCAGGGGGAGGGAGCTGATGTGGCGGATGGGAGTGGCTTCGAGGTACCACGGCCAGAAGTCGGGGTCGTCCAGGAGCCCTCGGTAGGCCTCCATCCCGCGCTCGGCCATGTCGCGGACGATCTCCATGCGCTCGTCGGGTCCGCCGGCCGGGGAGCCGCCGCCCGAGGCGGCCGCCCCCCGCAGGACGGCGCTCACGATCTGCTCCGCGTGGCGGTGGGCGATCTCCGGGAGGGAGTAGCGGAAGGAGATGACCTCTCCCTGCTCGGTGGCCCGGAAGCGGCCGTTCTGGACTACGGGCGGCATGGCCAGGATGGCGCGGTTCGAGCGTCCTCCGCCCCGCCCCACGGTCCCGCCGCGGCCGTGGAAGAGGCGGAGCTCGACGCCCTCGTCCCGGCACACGCGCCCGATCTCCTCCTGCGCGTGGCGGAGCGCCCAGTTCGCCATCCAGTAGCCGCCGTCCTTGTTGCTGTCCGAGTAGCCGAGCATGACCTCCTGCAGGCCGCCGCGCGCCTCGACCTGCTTCCTGTAGAGGGGATGGCGGAGGAGCTCGCGCACCCTCTCGCCGCCCTCCGTGAGGTCCTCGATCGTCTCGTACAGGGGCACGAAGTCCAGGGAAGAGCGGACCCGGCCGTCCTCGACCCTCCACAGACCGGCCTCCCGGGCCAGGAGCATGGGCTCGAGGAGGTCGCTCAGCTCGTGGGTCATGCTCGTCACGTAGGCGCCGACCGAGCGCGGCTCCCGCTCCACCGCGTCCCGCACCACGGCCAGGGCGTCCAGCACGCGCCGTCCCTCCTCCCCGAGCCCGGCGCCCGGCGGGAGGAGGGGACGGGGGTTTCGGAGCTCGCGCTCCAGGACCTCCAGCCTCTCCTCCTCGTCCATGGAGGCGTAGCTGGAGGCGCCGCCGCCCAGCTCGAGGAGCTCGGCCACCGCCTTCTCGTGCATCCCGCTGTGCTCCCGGATGTCGAGCGCGGCCAGGTGGAGGCCGAAGCACCGGACGAGGCGCCGCACGCGGCGCAGGCGGCCGGTGCGGGCCACCTCCGTGAACCCCGTCCCGCGGAGGGCGGCCTCCAGGAGGTCCAGGTCCGCCCGGAAGGTCGCGGCGTCGTAGGGCGCGTCGCCGCCGGGAGTGGCCGACGAGGGGTCGGCCGCGGTCGCGCGCACCCGGTCGCCCAGGCGCTCGAGCCGGACCAGCATGCAGGTCAGCTTCTGCCGGTAGGGCTCGCCCTCGAACTCGGAGAGGCGTTCGTCATCGAGGCCCAGCGCCTCGCGGTCGCGCTCGATGGACGCGGTGAGCTCCGCGGGGACCTCCGCCTCGGAGGCCGAGATGCTGAGCTCTTCGCGCAGGGCCTCGAGCTCCCGCCGGTAGAGCGCGGCGGCGCGGGCGCGCTGGGTGGCGAAGGTCCAGCGGGTCACCGCCGCCGTCACGTTGGGGTTTCCGTCCCGGTCGCCTCCGATCCAGGAGCGGTAGCGGAGGAAGGCCGGCACTTCGTCGGGCGCCTCGCCGAACACGACCTCGAAGGCGCGGTCGACGTCGGCGTAGATCCGCGGCACCGCGTCCCACACCGAGCGCTCCAGAAAGTAGAGGCCCTGCTCGACCTCGTCGCGGACCGACGGACGGCGGGAGCGGACCTCCCGGGTGGCCAGCAGGAGCGCGATCTGGTCGAAGAGCTCGTCCCGGCGGTCCTCCTCCTCCTGCGGCGTGCGGCCGGGGTCCTGGAGGGCGGCCAGGAGGTCGGCGATCCTCCGCTGCTTGCCGAGCACGGCGCCGCGGCGCGCCTCGGTGGGATGCGCGGTGAAGGTGGGGATGACCTCCAGCCGGCCCAGGAGGCCCAGGATCTCCTCCGGGCCCATGCCGCGGCCGGCCAGGTCCGCGATCGTCTCCCCGATCGAGTCGGGCCGCGGGCTCTCGAGCCCGCCCTCGCGGGAGCGCTCCCGGTTCACCCGCACGATCTCCCGCTGCTCGGCCTGGTTCACGAGCCGGAAGTAGGTGGTGAACGCGCGGAGGAGCCAGCCGATCTGGCCGGGGTCGAGGCCGGCGATGAGCCGGGCGGCCTCCTCGCGCCGCCCGGGGTCGCCGGTCCGGGCGGCCTCCCGGCACGCCAGTCGCAGCTCCTCGACCCGGTCCAGGGTCTCGGGTCCGCCCCGCTCCCGGATGGCCCGCCCCAGCAGGTCCCCCAGGAGCCCGACCTGCTCGCTCAGGGGCCCCGAGACCCTCTCCTCGTTCGACCGATCCTCCTGCAAGCGGCCCTCCCCGGCGGAGCTCCCGACGGCTGGCGCGTGCGGCGCCCGGGGACGCGTCGTGCAAGGCGGGGGCCGCCATCCGGGCCGAGGCCGGTCAGCGCGGCTGCTGGAGCGCCTCCTCCGCCAGCCGCCCGAGCACCGCCTGCAGGGAGCCGTAGCCGTCCAGCCGCACGGCCCCGATCTCCTCGAGCGCCGTGGCGTAGCTCTCCGAGGCCGCACCCCCCACCACGACCGGGAGGCCCGCGGGGAGCTCGCGCCGGAGGCGGATCAGCTCCTCCCCGATGGCATCGTCCCCGGACGGGTAGACGAGGCTCAGGGCCATCGCGCGCGCGTGCGCCCGACGGGCGGCCAGGGCGAGGTCCTCGGCCGGGAGATCCGGCCCCAAGTACTCGACCCGCCAGCCCTCCGAGGCGGCCACGACCGCCGCGGCCAGGGCCCCGAGCTCGTGGCGGCAGCCGGCCGGCGTCCCCACGACCACGACCGGGGCCCGGGCCGGCGGCTCGAACACGTCCATCATCCAGCCCGTCACGCGCGCCGCGACGGCCGAGGCCAGGTGCTCCTGGGAGGGCCGCAGCGCTCCCTCCTCCCACGCCTCGCCGATCCGGGTCATGAGCGGGATGAGGACCTCGTCCAGGAACGCGGAGGTGTTGAGGAGGAGGGCGCCTCTCCGAAGGAGGGCGTCCAGGCGCTCGGAGTCCAGGCGCTCGACGGCCGCGAAGGCCTCCTCGAGGATCGTCGCGGCGAACTCGCGCTCCCGGGCCGCCGCCCCGCCGTCCGGGGCGGGGACGGTCACCTCGTCCCGGCGGTCCTCGCGCAGGAGCTCCCGGAGCTCGGAGCCGGGCAGGTCGGCGATCCGCCCGATCTGGTGCCCGTGCAGGGTGAGCTCGTGGAGGAGCCGCAGACGCCCGATGTCCGCGTCCGAGTAGAGGCGGTGGCCGCCCTCCGATCGTCCCGGCTCGACCGCCCCGTACCGACGCTCCCAGGCCCGGAGCGCGTGGCTGGTCAGCCCGGTCCGCTGGGTGACGACCCCGATCGGGTGCCGGGGCTCGCGGTCGTGCTCTCCGTCCTCGTCACTGCCTTCCATGCGCTCCTCGCTCGATGCCTGGTCGTGGCGGCCGCAGTCGGCGGTCGCGGCCCGGCCGCAGGACGGACGCGGGGCCGGAGCGCCCGCACCGTCCACGCCAGGCTAGCGCACCGTCCAACTATTGTCAAGAAAGAACGCTCGACGGACCCTTGACAGCCTGCTCGCCACCGTCCATATTTCTATACGTTAGCTAGACAGACCTTTCGACACCCCGATTCCACGGGAGGAAGACATGAAGACGCTCGACGTGACCGTGGCCATCCTGCTGGTGGTGGGCGGCCTCAACTGGGGGCTGGTGGGCGCGTTCGGCTTCGACCTGGTGGCGTTCCTGTTCGGCGACATGACCGCGCTGAGCCGGCTCGTCTACGTGCTGGTCGGCCTGGCCGCCGTCTACCAGGGCCTGACGTGGCGCTCGATCCGGGGCCGCTGGGCCCGCAGGCAGCCGGTGACGGCCTGAGCCGCCGAGCGACCGGGCCGGCGGGCGGAAGCCACCGGCCCGGTCGCGCTTTCGGGACCGACCCGGACCCGCCGGCCCCGCGCCGCCGGCCCCCGGCCCGGTGCCTGCAGGCTCCGAGAGACGATGGATGCTCACGCACCGCTTCCGGCCGGCCGCCGCATCATGGAGGGCTTCGCGCGCTCGACCGGGCTCGAGGGGGAGGGGCCCGGGATACGGTACCTGTGGACGGACGCGTTCGCGGTGTGTTGCTTTTTGGGCCTCCACGACGCCACCGGGGGGGAGCGCTGGCTCGAGCTCGCCATTCGGCTCGTCGACCGCGTCCATCACGTCCTCGGGCGCCACCGCGAGGACGATGTGCGCGAGGGGTGGATCAGCGGCCTCGGCGAGGAGGAGGGGGAGCGCCGCCCCACCGCGGGCGGCCTCAGGATCGGGAAGGCGCGGCCCGAGCGGGCGCCGGGCGAGCCGTACGATCCCGAAGAGGAGTGGGACCGGGACGGGCAGTACTACCACTACCTGACCCGGTGGATGCACGCCCTGGTGCGGGTTTGGAGGGCCACCGGGGACCCCGTCTTCCACCGCTGGGCGGTGGAGCTGGCGGAGGCCTCCCACCGGGCGTTCGCGCACGGCTCCGGGGGCGAGAGGCGGCTCTACTGGAAGATGAGCGCGGACCTCTCGCGCCCGCTCGTTCCGTCCATGGGACAGCACGACGCCCTGGACGGGCTCGTGGCCGTGGGAGAGATCCGTGCGGCGGCGCCCCCGGAGGGCGTGGGATGGTCGCGGGGCGACGCGCGGGCGCTGGACGAGGAGTCGAACGACCTGCGGGCCATGTGCCGGAAGGGCTCCTGGGCCACGCGGGACCCGCTCGGGATCGGCGGCCTCCTGGTCGACGCGCTCTTCCTGGCGCGCCTGGTGGAGGGAGGGGAGGTCGAGGATGCTCCCGTCCTCGAGCGCCTGCTGTCGGTCTCGGAGGTCAGCCTCGACGCGTTCGGACTCACGGGGGAGCTGGATCGGCCCGCCGGGGCGAGGCTCGCGTTCCGGGAGCTGGGCCTGGCCATCGGCCTCGCCGCGATCGAGCGGGCCTCCGACGAGCTGGGCGGGACCCGCGCCCTGTCCCGGGGCGAGCTCGCCCCGCTCCTGCGGCACGGCCACCTCAGGGAGCGGATCGACGGGTTCTGGCTCGATCCGGCGCACCGGGAGGCGCCGACGTGGAAGGAGCACCTGGACATCAACGAGGTGATGCTGGCCACCTCGCTGATGCCCGGCGGCTATCTGGGACGCATCACTCCACGGTGAAGGTCCTCACCATGCCCTGGTCCGCTCCCATCTCGGAGATCCAGGCGTAGCTGCCCGGCCGGAGGTCGATCGTGAAGTACGACGTGTTTCCCGTCGGCATCTCCTGGACGCCGCCCAGGAACTCGGCCGGGGCGGGGGTCACGAGCCCGCCCACGTTCATCCAGCTCATCCACGGCACGATGTCGTCCACGCCCTGGCCCTCCTCCAGGCGCGCGAGGTGGACGTCGTAGCCCACCAGGCCCTCGGGCTGCTCCCGGTAGTGGACGGCCACCGTGTGCGCGCCGGCGCTCACCGAGTCCGGTCCGTCGATCCCCGAGCCGGAGAGGGCCAGCTCCAGGTCCGCCTGCGGGGGCTGCGCCTCCGCCGCGGCTTCGGTCACCGTGAGCTGGCGCACCATTCCCAGCGCGCTGTGGAACTGCCCGTCCTTGTTCTTGACGTAGCACTCCATGAAGTAGCGCCCCGGCGGGAGCTTCTCGGTCACGGTCGTGCTGCCGCCCGGGGCGACGAGGCCCGCGCCGCCCATCTCCGTGATGTCGGCGAACCACGCCGGGAGGCCCCCGGCCAGGATCTGCCCCGCCTCCGCCCGGGTGCCGCCGGCACGGAGCAGGCTCATGGCGCTGTCGAACACCGGCACGGCCGCGTCCACGTACGTCTGGAGCGACAGGCTGTCCGGAACGTGGTGCAGGACGAAGAAGTGGGTCACCGTCCCCTGGTTGTCGAACCGGAAGGTCGCCCACCCCGACGGGATCGAGTCCGGGGCCTGGAAGGCGAAGTCGCGGGCGATCACGTGGATCGTGCCGTCGTCCGTCCCCGTCTCGGAGCCGGATGCGTCGGCCGCCTGCCGCTCGGCGGGTCGGCAGGCCAGCGCCACGGCGGCGAGGAGCGCCAGGGCCAGGGTGAGCGGGCGTCGCGGGGTCGGATCTGCCATGGGGTCTCCCGGGTCGGGGGGATCGTGGTCGTGGCGAGCGGTGGCGCGCGCTCGAAGCCGTTCGGATTACGCGAGACTAAGAATCTCGTGCCGGCGGCGCAACCGCGCGCCAGCCCTGTCTCTACGCCGTGGTCTTGGAGTGCTGCCGGAGGGCCAGGGCGAGGACGGTCACGCCCATGACGGCCAGCGCCGCGAGCGGCCGCCACAGGTCCGCGGGCCCCGCCCCCTTGAGGAGGATCCCCCGCATGATCAGGAGGAAGTGCTTCACCGGGTTGAGCTCCGTGAGGGCCCGGGCCCAGCCGGGCATGCTCGCGATCGGCGTCATGAAGCCGCTCATGAACACGTACGTCATCATGACGAAGAAGGTGAGGAACATGGCCTGCTGCTGCGTCCGGACCAGGGTGGAGATCCACAGCCCCACCCCCAGCGCCACCACCATGTAGAGGCCCGCCGCCCCGAACAGGAGGGGGAGGCTCCCGCGGACCGGGACCCGGAACGCGAAGCGGGCGATCGCGAGGCCCACCGCCAGCTCAGCCAGCGCTATGAGCCAGAAAGGCACGAGCTTGCCGGCCACGAAGGCTCCCTTCGAGAGCGGAGTGACGTTGAGCTGCTCGAGGGTGCCGATCTCCTTCTCCCGTGCGATGTTCATGGACGTGAGCAGGGTCCCGATCAGGGTGACCAGGAGGACGAGGATCGCGGGGACGACGAACTCCCGGTAGTCGAGCGTCGGGTTGAACAGGCCGCGGCTCCGGACCACGAGGCCCGCTCCGGCCGCTCCGGCGCGCGCCGGAGCCGCGGTCCGGACCTCCCCGCCGGAGTCCCTCACGATCGCCGACAGGTACGCGCGGACCACCCCGGCCGTGGCCCCGTCCACCGCGTCGATGACGAGCTGGACGGGAGCGGGGCGGGCGTTCCCGATCCGCTCCGCGAACCGGCGGGGGATGCGGACGATGACCGCGGCCCGGCCGGTCGCGAGGTCGCGCCCGGCGGCCGCCATCGAGGGCCCGGACGAGACCACCGTGAAGTAGCGCGACCCGTCGATCCGGCGAACGAGCGCCCGCGAAGCCGGGGTCCGGGACTCGTCGACCACGTGCACGCGGCTGTTGCGCACCTCGAACGTGGCGGCGTTGGAGAGGAGGAGGAGCTGGATGATCGGGATGGCGATCATCTCGAACAGCATCACCCGGTCCCGGAAGACCTGCAGGAACTCCTTGCGGACCAGGAACCCCACCGTGCGAAGCCAGCGCCGCGCCCTCGCCCGGCGTCCCCCGCGGCTCACGCGAGCCTCACCCGGAAGAGGCGGGCGCTCACCACGAGGAGCACGGCGGCCATGAGGACGAGGACGGCCGTCTCGGGCCACAGCACCCCGAAGCCGACGCCCTTGAGGAGGATCCCGCGCACGATCGTGATGAACCAGCGAGCCGGGATAAGGTACGTGACGGGCCGCAGCCAGGAGGGCATGCTCGACAGCGGGAAGACCATGCCCGAGAGGACGGTCGTCGGGAGGAGGAGGCCGGCGAGCGAGGCGAGCATGGCCGCCCGCTGCGAGCTGGTCCGGGTGGAGATGAGCACGCCCAGCTCCGCGCACACCAGGATGAACAGGAGACCCTCGGCCAGGAGGAGGGCGACGGAGCCCCGGAACGGCACGCCGAAGATGAGACGGGCGGCCGCCAGGGCGGTGACCAGGTTGATGAAGCCGAGCGCCAGGTAGGGGGCCACCTTCCCGGTCAGGATCTGCCAGGGCCGGAGCGGGGAGACGAGGAGCGTCTCCATCGTCCCCCGCTCCTTCTCCCGCGTCAGCGTGATCGACGTCATCACCGCCGACACGATCGTGAGGACGAGGGCGATGAGGCCGGGCACGAAGAGGTTCGCGCTGGCCACGGTCGGGTTGTAGCGCATGCGGGTCTCGGGCTCGACGGCCGGAACGAGGCCGGCGTCCGCGGCCGGTCCGGCCGCCCCCGGCCGCGCCCTCCCCGCGGCCCACGCGCCGATCACGGCCTCCGCGTAGGTGGTCATCACGCTCCCGATGTTCGGATCGGTCGCATCCGTGAGGACCTGGATGCGGCCCCTCTCCCGCCCGAGGCCGGGGGCGAAGTCGGCCGGGAAGACGATCGCCTGGTCGATCGCGTCCCGCAGGAAGAGGGGATCGAGCCCCCGGGTCGAGGCCAGCACGTCCACCGCGTGGAACGTGGGCGTCCCCTCGAACCGGCCGCGCAGCGAGAGCGAGGCCGCGCTCGGCGCCGGGTCCACGAACGCCACCCGGATGGAGCGGATGTCGGTGCGGATGGCGAACCCGAACAGGATGACCAGGAGGAGCGGCAGGAGGAGGATGAGCGTCAGCGTCTGCCGATCCCTGAGGATGTGCCGGATCTCCTTGACCACGAAGCCGCGCAGCGCGTTCACGCCTGGCCTCCCCCCGGCCGCACCAGGCTCACGAACAGCTCGTCGATGGAGGCCGCCCCCCGTTCCTCGCGGAGCCCGGCGGGCGTCCCCATCGCCGCGATCCGGCCGTCGACCATGATCGAGATCCGGTCGCAGTACTCGGCCTCGTCCATGTAGTGGGTGGTGACGAGCACGGTCGTCCCCCGCTCGGCGGCCCGGTAGATCATCTCCCAGAACTGCCTCCGGGTCACCGGGTCGACGCCGCTCGTGGGCTCGTCCAGGAAGAGGATCTCGGGCCGGTGCAGCGTGGCCACCGAGAATGCGAGCTTCTGCCGCCACCCGAGCGGCAGGTCGGCGACCAGCTCCCCCGCGGCGCGCTCCAGCCCCAGCTCGCCCAGGAGCCGGGCGCCGCGCTCGCGGATGGCCCGGTCCGAGAGACCGTAGATGCCGCCGTAGAGGCGGATGTTCTCGCGGACCCGGAGGTCCTCGTACAGGGAGAAGCGCTGGCTCATGTAGCCGATGGACTGCTTGATCGCCTCGGGCTCCGCGTAGACGTCGTGCCCCGCCACCCGGGCCTCGCCCGCGCTCGGCGAGAGGAGCCCGGTGAGCATCCGGATCGTCGTAGTCTTGCCCGCGCCGTTCGCTCCCAGGAAGCCGAACACCTCCCCCCGCTCGACCCGGAAGCCGATCGCGTCGACGGCGGTGAAGTCGCCGAACCGGCGGGTGAGCTCCCGCGCCTCGATGGCGGGGCCCGTCCCGGCCGTCGGACCGGCCCCGGGAGTCGCTCCGCCGCCGCCGGCCGCTCCGCCCCCGTTCGCCGGAGCGGGATTCCCTCCCATGAGGGCGATGAACACGTCCTCGATCCCGGGCTCGGCCGGCCGGACCTCCGCGTCCCCGACGCCCGCCGCCTCGAGGTAGCCGCGCAGCTCGACGGCCACGGCGGAGGGCGCGAGGTCCGCGCGCCGGTCCGTGTAGTGGACCGTCTCGCCGAAGGGATAGGCGGACAGGGCGTGCTCGTAGGAGCGCAGGAGGCCGGGAAGGCGCCGGCGGGCGGCCGAGCGCACGGCCAGGAGCGTGTGGCCGTAGCGCGCCCCGAACGCGGCCGGGCGGTCCACGCCCAGGATCCGGCCGCGCTGGACCAGGGCGATCCGGTCGCAGCGGCTCGCCTCGTCCATGTACGGCGTCGAGACGACGATCGTGAGCCCCTGGCCGCGCAGCCGGCCCAGCAGGTCCCAGAACTCGCGCCGCGAGACCGCATCCACGCCGGTCGTCGGCTCGTCCAGGAACAGGATGTCGGGCCGGTGGACGAGCGCGCAGGACAGGGCGAGCTTCTGCTTCATGCCGCCCGACAGGTCTCCGGCCCGCCGGTCGCGGAACGGCTCGATCTGGCCGTAGACGGGGCCGATGAGGTCCCGCTGCTCCGCTGGCCTCGTCCCGAACACCGAGGCGAAGAACGCCAGGTTCTCCGCGACGCTGAGGTCCGGATACAGGGAGAAGCGGCCCGGCATGTAGCCCACGCGGGCCCTGAGCTCCCTGAAGCCCTCCACGACGTCCAGCCCCAGCACCCGGGCCGTCCCCTCGTCGGGAAGGAGGAGCGTCGTGAGGATCCGGAAGAGCGTGGTCTTGCCCGCCCCGTCGGGCCCGATGAAGCCGAAGATCTCCCCGGCCTCGATCGCGAACGACACGTCGTCCACGGCGACCTCTTCACCGAAGCGCCGGACCAGCCCTTCCGCCCGGACCGCCGGGTCGCTCACGGGCCCGGCTCCACGAAGTCCACCTCGGCGGGCATCCCGATCTTGAGGACCCCGTCCGGGTTGGGGACCCGGATCTTGACCGCGTACACGAGGTCCACCCGCTCGTCCCTCGTCTGGATCCGCGTCGGTGTGAACTCGGCCTCCGGGGAGATCCAGGCCACCCGGCCCGTGAGCGTGCGGCCGCCGCCGTCGGCGTCGATCCGCACCCGGGCTTCCTGCCCCACGCGGACTCCGGGGAGCTGGGGCTCGCCGACGTAGGCGCGAAGCTCCAGGGTGTCCAGGCTGGCGATCCGGTACAGGGGCTGGCCGGGCTGGACGAACTCGCCCGGCTCGGCGATGCGCGTGAGGACCGTCCCGGCCAGCGGATTCGTCACCCGGCTCTTCGAGAGCCGGTCCTCGAGCGAGGCGATGCGCGCCTCGAGCGCCTCGGCCTCCTTCCGGCTCCCCTCCACCCGGTCCCGCGCCGCGCTCGCCTCGTCGGAAAGGGCCTGCGCGTCGGCCCGGGCGGCCTCGAGCTGGCGGACCGTCGCGGCCCGGTCCGCGTGGAGCCTCCGCGTCCGGGCGTACTCGCTCCGGGCGCGCTCCAGCCGGGCGTCGAGCGCGGCGGCCGAGGATCGGGCCTGGCGGATGGCCGCCCGGGCGGCGTCGAGCCGGGCACGCGCTTCCCGGAGGTCGAGGGCGGGGGCGGTGGTGTCCACCAGCGCCACGACGGTCCCGGCCCCCAGCGTGTCGCCCTCGCGGGCGTCCTGGCGGAGGAGGCGGCCGCTCACTTCCGCGGAGACCGTGACCTGGGTCGTCTCGAAGTTGCCGTACGCGTCGGCGGCCGGCCTTTCGCACGCGGACAGGAGGAGCGCCGCGGAGAGCGCAGCCGGGAGGAGCGGCCGGGCCCGCCGCGCCGCGGTCGGACCCGCCTCGTGGTCGCGGGATGCTTTCACGGGGTCCTCCGTGCCGACGGGTCGGCCTCTTCGGTCGGCTCGTAGCCCAGGGTCGTCAGGTACTCCGCGCGCGCCCGTGCCATCTCGACCCGGTGCGTCTGCCAGGCGTCCCGTGCGTCGTGGAGGTCGGTGAGGACGTCGAGGTAGCGTGCGGGGGTGATCACCTGCTCGCGGAGCTGGCTCGCCGACTGCCGCTCCAGCTCCGAGCGGAGGTCGATGATCCGTCGGTCGGAGGCCAGGGCGGCGTCCAGGCGGTCGATGGTCTCGAGCGGCTGCTGCACGGCGCGCTCGAGCCGCCGGGACAGCGCCCCCTCCTCGGTGGTGACGATCTGCCGGCGGAGGTCCAGGGCCTCCTGCTCGCGGGAGATCGAGCCCCAGTGCCAGGGCGACCACTCGAACCTGAGCCCCGCCATCCAGTAGGCGTCGAACCGGTCGCCCAGCACGTTCAGTCCGGGACGGCCGTACCCGGCGGTCCCGAACGCGACGAGCTTCGGGAGCCGCCCGGTGCCGGCCAGGCGCTCCTGCCGCTCCAGGGCGTCGCGCTGCCGGGCCAGCAGGTCGAACTCGGGCCTCCGGCGCGGGACCCGCTCGACCGCCCTCACGCTCGCCACGCGAGCCGCGAGGTCGGGCAGGGCGAGCACGTCGTCCGGCCCCACGTCCCGCCCCGTGAGCCGCGCCAGCACGCCGAGCGCGGCCCGGCGGTCCGCCGCGAGCGCGTCGCGGCGCTCGCGGGCCTCGAGGATCTCCGCCAGCACGACGGCGGTGTCCCCGGGGAGACCCGCCCCCGCCCCGACCTGCGAGCGCACCTCCCCGAGCCGCGGGCCCAGCTCGTCGAGGAGCCGTCCGGCCTCCGCGATCCGCTGCTGGAGGAGGAGGGCCCGGAAGTAGGCGTCGTCCACCTCCCGGCGGGTCCCGTACAGGTCGGCCCGGAGCGCCGCCTCCGATGCGGCCAGGCGCGCCCGCTCCAGGCTCCGCCGCGCGGCGATCTCGCCGCCGTCCCACACGAGCTGGGTCACCTCGAGGTCGGCCCGGTACTGGTCCTTCGGGACGTCCACGCCCCCGCCGCCTGGCAGCGAGAAGGGCACGGTCGGCACGTCGGACTGGTAGGTGGCCCGTCCCGAGAGCGAGAGCTGCGGCAGGTAGCCCGAGGAGAGGTTCCGGAGGTCGAGGCCGGAGGCCCTGCGGCGGAGCTGCGCCTGTCCCGAGCGGGGGTCGTGCCGCTCGGCCGCGGTCCGGAGCTCCGCCAGCCGCAGGGTGTCCTGGGCGCGCACGCCCGCCGTCCCGGGACCCAGGAGCGCGATCCCGGAGAGAACGGCCAGGGCGGACCGGACGGCCGGTCGCCGGCCGCCGGACACCGGGGTGCGCGCGGGCGCGCCGAGCCGCGTGGCCGCCGGCCCGCTCACGGCCTCAGCCCCCGCAGGAAGAAGCCCGAGAGCTCGCGCCGCCGGACCTCCAGGAAGTCGCGGTATTCCTCCTCCCCCAGGCCGAGCACGACCCGGAGGAGAGGCCGGGCCGCGAACGGGAAGATGGCCAGGGCCAGGAGGTTCACCATGAACTGCTCCGGGGAGATCTCCCGCAGCTCTCCCGCCTCCCGGCCGCGCTCGAGCTGACGGCCCAGGACGTCGAGCGCGTCCCGCGCCGCGGTCTCGCGTCCCTCGCCCAGCGCGGCGTCCACGAGCTGCTCGGCCCGTTCGGGATGGTGCGCCAGCTCGCAGAGGATGTAGCCCGGCAGATAGGGGTGCCGGCCCAGGACGTCCATCTCCGTGGCGACGACGCGCTCCACCTTCTCCTCCAGCGGGAGCTCCGCCCCCACGGCTCCGAGCACGGCCGGCATGAGCCTCCGGGCGGCGCGACCGAACACCGCCCGCGCCAGGCCCTCCTTGCTTCCGAAGTAGTAGTGGAGGAGCGCCTGGTTCACGCCCGCGGCCTCCGCGATCTCGCGCATCCGGGCGCCCTCGGTCCCCCGCCGCAGGAAGACCTCGTGCGCCGCCTCGAGGATCGCCGTCTCGGCGTCCCGATCGGGCGTCTCGTCCCCGCCCTCGCTGGCCTGCTTCATCCTCACCGGTCCCGCCTGCCTGGTCACATGGTTTAAACGAACGATTAAATCATACGATGAACCACGGGCGACCGTCAAGGGCGGCTGCGCTGCCCTTCCCGCGCTCCGCCTCGTCAGCGGCGGGAACGGCCCCTATCTTGGCGCAGATCCCGGCCTGCCGGGCCGCGGGCCGGCGGCGCGAGAACCTTCGGGCCGCCGTCGACGACACCCGAGCCATCCCAGGAGCCGTCATGACCCGAACCCGCATCCTGTCCACGGGCTTCCGCGTCCCCGACCGCGTGGTCACGAACCACGAGCTGGAGGGGATCATGGAGACCTCGGACGAGTGGATCCGGAAGCGCTCGGGGATCGAGGAGCGCCGGTGGGCGGCCGAGGACGAGACGGGGGCCGACCTGGCCGAGGCGGCCTCGCGCATGGCGCTCGAGAGGGCCGGCCTCGAGCCCGGGGACCTGGACGCCCTCATCCTGGCCACCCTGAGCCCCGACCACTTCTTCCCGGGGACCGGGGTGTTCGTCCAGCGCCAGCTCGGCGTGACCGACATCCCCTGCCTGGACGTTCGCAACCAGTGCTCGGGCTTCCTGTACGGCCTGTCGGTGGCCGACGCGTGGATCCGCGCCGGCGTGTACGAGCGAGTCCTCCTCATCGGGGCCGAGGTGCATTCGGCCGGGCTGGACCTCTCGCTCCGGGGGCGGGACACGGCCGTCCTGTTCGGGGACGGCGCGGGCGCCGCCGTCCTGGAGGCCTCCGACGACGACCGGGGGGTGCTGGCCGTCCGCGTCCACGCCGACGGCCGCCACGCCGAGACGCTGTGGACCGACATGCCCGGCTGCGCCCACCGCCCGTTCGTCACCTGCGCGGACATCGAGGAGAAGCGCTGCGTGCCCGAGATGCAGGGCCGCGAGGTCTTCCGGCACGCCGTCAGGCGCATGCCCGAGGCCGTGCTCGAGGTGCTCGAGGAGGCCGGCCACGGGCTGGACGAGCTGGCCATGGTCATCCCCCACCAGGCCAACCTCCGGATCGCCCAGGGCGTCCAGAAAGCGCTCGGCCTCCCCGACCGGAAGGTCTACAACAACATCCAGCGCTACGGGAACACCACGGCCGCGTCGATCCCGATCGCCCTGCACGAGGCGGTCGGGGAGGGCCGGATCGCCGACGGCGACCTCGTGTGCCTCACCGCGTTCGGGTCGGGCTTCACGTGGGGAGGGGCCCTGCTGCGCTGGTGACCGGGATCGCGGCCGGTGCGCCCGGCCGCGATCGACCGCGCCCGCCGCCGTCCGGGTGCCGCGCCTCGCCTAGATCTCCACCTGCGCGCCCAGCTCCACGACCCGGTTGGGCGGGATCCTGAAGAAGGAGGTCGCGCCCCGGGCGTTGCGGGACATGAAGGCGAACAGCCGCTCCCGCCACATGGCCATGCCGGGCTTCCTGGTGGGGAGGAGGTTCTCCCGCCCCAGGAAGAAGCTCGTCTGCGACATCCGGAATTCCCAGTCTCCCAGCCGGAGCGACCGGAGCGCGGCCGGCACGTCGGGGTCCTCGGCGAAGCCCCAGCGGAGCACCACGCGGCAGAGGCCGTGGCCCAGGTCCTCCGCGGTGGCCCGGTCCTCCCGGTCCACGTACGGGATCTCCTCGGTCAGGACCGTGAGGAGGATGACCCGCTCGTGAAGGACCTTGTTGTGCTTGAGGTTGTGGAGGAGGGCGGGGGGCACGCCGTCCGAGCTGCTGTACATGAACACGGCGGTCCCCGGCACCCGCGGGATCCCGCCCCGGTCCAGGTCCTCCAGGAGGTTCGTCACCGGCAGCACGCCGTGGTGGATGCGGTCGGCCAGGATCTCGCGGCCCCTCGCCCACGTGGTCATGGCGATCACGGCCAGGACCGCCACCAGGAGCGGGAACCAGCCCCCGTGCGGGATCTTGAGGAGGTTCGCCCCGAAGAACCCCAGATCCACGACCAAAAAGAAGCCCGCCACCGGCGCCGCCACCCAGAAGCTCCAGCCCCACCGGTGCTGCGCTGCCGCCCCGAACAGGATCGTGGTCACCACCATGGTGGTCGTCACGGCCACGCCGTAGGCCGCCGCCAGGTTGCTGGAGGTCCGGAAGCCCAGGACGAGCCCGATGCAGGCGATCATGAGGAGCCAGTTCACGGCCGGCATGTAGATCTGCCCGATGTGCTTCTCCGAGGTGTGGTCCACCTGCATGCGCGGCAGGTAGCCCAGCTGCACGGCCCCGCGGGTGAGCGAGTAGGCGCCCGAGATGACCGCCTGCGAGGCGATCACGGTGGCGGCGGTGGCCAGCGCCACCAGCGGGTAGAGCGCCCAGGAGGGCGCCAGGAGGAAGAACGGGGCGCGGATGGCCTCCGGCCGATGGAGGAGCAGCGCGCCCTGGCCGAAGTAGTTGAGGAGGAGGCCCGGGAGGACCAGGGAGAACCAGGTGAGGCGGATGGGCCTCCGGCCGAAGTGCCCGAGGTCGGCGTACAGGGCTTCGCCCCCGGTCACCACCAGGAAGACGCCCCCCAGCGCCATGAACCCGTCCCAGCCGTTCCGGAGGAAGAAGTCGATCCCGTGGCGCGGGTCGACCGCGGCCAGGACCGCTGGATAGCGCAGGATCTCCGCCGCGCCCAGGGCTCCGATGACCAGGAACCACAGCAGCGTGATCGGGCCGAAGATCCGCCCCACCCCCTCCGTGCCCTTCTTCTGGAAGAGGAAGAGTCCGACCAGGATGCCGATCGTGATCGGGATCACGTAGGGGTCGAACACCGGCGTGGCCACCCCCAGGCCTTCCACCGCCGCCAGGACCGAGATGGCCGGGGTGATCATGCTGTCGCCGTACAGGAGAGCGGCGCCGAACAGCCCGGCCATCAGGATCGTGAAGCTCACCTTCCGGCCCAGCTTGCGGACCACGGGCGCCACCAGGGAGGTGAGCGCCAGGATCCCGCCCTCCCCCCGGTTGTCCGCCCGGAGGATGAAGATCAGGTACTTGACCGAGATGACTAGGATGAGGGACCAGAAGATGAGGCTCAGGACCCCCAGCACGTTGCGGGGGTCGGCGTGCAGGTGCCCCTGCACGGCCAGCGCCTCGTGCAGGGCGTAGAGCGGGCTCGTCCCGATGTCGCCGTACACCACGCCCAGGGCCGCGACCGAGAGGACCGCCAGCTCACGTCCGTGCGGGGCCGGGCCGGGATGATCCCGGCTCGGCTGCGACTCGGGGTCGGGAATGCTCCGCTCCTCGGCTCGGGCCCGGACCGGGGGGCCGCCCTCCCGCGTCGGGGGAGGGACCGCCGCCCGCCCCGCCGCCTCGGGGCGGGGCGGGGGCAATCTGCAGGGGCGCCGGCCTCGGCGCACGGAGGGGCCGCGCGCCGATGGGTCTCAGCCCCCCGTGGGCCCCACGACCTCCCCCGGAAGCGGGAACCAGCGGAGCTCCTCGAAGTCCTCCGAGACGGGGGCGCCCGCCGCGGCGGTCCCTGCGGTTCCCTCCGTCTCCCCGCCGGGGGCGGCCCCGGCCGTCCGCTCCCGCTCGCCGCCGGCCCCGGCCCGATCGCCCACCCGCTCCCCGGCCGCCGCGAAGACCCGGCGCGCGTCGTCCAGGTAGGCCTCCAGGCGGCCCTCGGACTCGGTGAGCCGCACCCGCTCGTACTCGAGTCCCCCGCGTCCGAATCGCACGTCCCGCAGGCTCATCGGGGGGTCCACGGGCCCGCGCAGGTGGTGCCACAGCCCCGTCATCGGGTCGAACTCGTAGTCGGGCAGGAGCTTCCAGCCCTCGCGGGCCGTCAGGTGCACGGCTGTGAGGATGTACTCGAACACGGCGTCCGAGAGGAAGTAGTTGAAGTTCACGCGCACCCATCCCGGCTTGATCCCCTCGCAGCCGCGACCGATCTCGCGCTCGAACGCGTGGCTCCTCTCCACGTCGATCCCGAGGAGCCGGTGGCCGTACGGCCCCGCGCACGAGCAGCCGCCGCGCGCCTGGATCCCGAACAGGTCGTTCAGGAGCGCCACCACGTAGTTGTGGTGCAGGTACCGGCCGCGGCCGTGGCGGACCACGAAGGAGACGATGCTGAGCCGCTCGGCGTCGTGGTTCCCCAGGACCTCGATCGCCCCGTTCTCCGACCAGGAGGCGATGGCCCTCCGGATGAAGCGCTCCTCCCGCTCGCGGATGAGCGGCTCGCCGACCGCCCTCTTGAGGGCGAAGACGAGGCCCGCGCGGATCGAGCCCACGATGTCGGGCGTGCCGCCCTCCTCCCGGTGCTCGGGGTCCTCCAGGTAGCGCTGCTCGGTGGGGTTCACGTACCACACCGTCCCCCCGCCCGGGACCACCGGGACGCGGTTCGTGAACAGCTCCCTCCGCGCGACCAGGACCCCCGGCGTGCCGGGGCCGCCGATCATCTTGTGGGGGGAGAGGAAGATGGCGTCCTTGTAGTCGAGGTCGGGCCGCGGCCCCCGGCCCGGGCTCATCTCGATCTCGACGTACGGGCCGGAGGCCGCGAAGTCCCAGAACGCCAGGGCGCCGTGCTCGTGGAGGAGGGTCGAGACCGCCGAGACGTTGGAGACGATCCCGGTCACGTTGGAGGCGGCCGAGAACGAGCCGATCGCGAGCGGCCGCTCCGCGTGGCGCTCCAGCTCCTCCTCGAGGTGCTCGAGGTCGATGCCGCCGTGGAGGTCCTCGTGGATCGTGACCACGTCGGCGATCGACTCCCGCCAGGCCAGGTCGTTGGAGTGGTGCTCGTAGGGGCCGATGAACACCACCGGGCGCTCGGCCCCGGGGATGCGCTCCGAGAGGTCGTACCGGTCGTCCAGGTCGTTAGGGATCCTGAGGTTGAGGATCCCGACCATCTTGTCGATCGCGGCGGTCGAGCCCGAGCCCGCGAACACGACGGCGTGCTCCTTCGGGTCGCCTCCCACCGCCTCGCGCACGATCGAGCGCGCCTCCTCCCGGAAGCGGGTGGTCTGCAGCCCCGTCCCCGAGCTCTCCGTGTGCGTGTTGGCGTAGAGCGGGAGAACCGCGTCCCGGATCCAGTCCTCGATGAACGAGAGCGAGCGCCCCGAGGCCGTGTAGTCCGCGTAGGTCACCCGGCGCGGGCCCCACGGGCCGACGACCGCCTCGTCGCGGCCGATCACCGAGGCGCGGATGTGGCGCAGGAGCGCCTCGCCCTCCTCGCGCGGGAGGGGACGCGGCGCTCGCGCGCCGGCTCCGGCGTGGCTCACGCGGCCGTCGTCGGCCTCACTTCGAAGCCCCCTCCGGCCCGCCGCCCAGCTCCCGCTGCAGGTAGTCGAACTCGACCTGCCGCATGAGGAGGTAGCTGGCCGCGTTGTAGGCCGCCCCGTGCCGGCCCGGCGGGTAGATCCTCAGGTCCACGTCCTTGCCGTCGTTCGTCAGCGCCGTGAGGAGCTGCATCGTGTTCCTCGGGTGGACGTTGTCGTCCATCATCGAGTGGATGAGGAGGAGGTGCCCCTCCATGCTCCCGGCGTGGTCGACGGCCGAGCTGGCCCGGTAGCCGTCCCGGTTGGCGCCCAGGAGGCCCATGTAGCGCTCGGTGTAGATCGTGTCGTACAGCTTCCAGTCGGTCACCGCAGAGTTGGCGATGCCGACCGGGAAGAGCCCGGGGTACATCTCCATGGTGTAGACCGTCGAGTAGCCCCCGTAGCTCGTCCCCATGATCCCGATCCGGCTCGGGTCCACGTACGGGAGCTTCGCCATGTGGCGGGCCGTCTCGGCGAAGTCGTGGCTCTCCCACTTCCCGAGCTGGCCGTACACGGCCTTCATGAAGCGGCTGCCGTAGTTGTTCGAGCCCCGGTTGTTCACTCCCACCACGATGTAGCCGTGCTGGGCCAGCCACTGCGTCCACGCGCTCGGGTCGAAGTCGTCGTAGACCTCCTGCGAGCCCGGCCCGCCGTAGACGGCCAGGATGACGGGGTAGCGCCGGGTCGAGTCGAACGGGACCGGCCGCACCATGGAGGCGTCCAGCCGGACCGAGTCCGAGGTCGTGAAGTGAAAGAGGACCGGCCGCGAGTAGGCGTGCGTCTCCAGCCAGCGGGAGGTCGGGGCGTTGTCCTCCATCGTCTTCAGCTTCTGGCGGCCCGTGGCCCACAGCTCGACCCGGCGGGGCGTGTCCAGGCTCGACCAGCGGTCGATGTACCACCGCGTGTCGGGGGACATGTCGATGTGGTGGGTCCCCCCGGTCTTCGTGAGTCGGCGCGTGTGCGAGCCGTCGAAGGAGACCGCGTACAGCTGGCGCTGGAGCGGCGAGGCCTGCGTGGAGCTGTAGTAGACGGTCTCGCTCTTCGGGTCGATCCCCTCGACCCGGGTGACGCTCCACTTCCCGCTCGTCACCTGATTCACGAGCTCGCCCGAGTAGTCGTACCGGTAGACGTGCTGCCAGCCGTCCCGGTCGGAGATCCAGAAGAACTGGTCCATCCCCGCTGGGAAGGTGAGCATGTCCTGGATCCCCGCGTAGAAGTCGTACACGTCGATCCACCTGTCCGACGTCCACGTGCGCACCAGCCGCCGCCCGCCCGTCGTCACGTCGAAGAAGAAGAGCTTCATGGTCTGCTGGGGGCGATCCAGCGTGACCACGGCCAGCGTGTCCGGCCGGCTCGTCCAGTAGATCCGCGGGATGTAGTGCTCGCCCTCCAGCCCCGTGTCGAGCCACACGTTCTTCCCCGAGCGCACGTCCACCACGCCGATCTTCACCACGGCGTTCGAGTCGCCGGGCTGCGGGATCCGGATCCGGGTCCAGTCGGGGTGGCGCCCCTCGAAGTCGGTGAGCTGGAGCACCGGCTCGGCGCTCTGGTCCACCTGCCAGTAGGCGATGTGCCGGCTGTCCGGCGACCAGTTCCATGCCTGGGCCATCCCGAACTCCTCCTCGTACACCCAGTCGAAGTGGCCGTCGAACACGTTCTCCCGGGCGTCGAGGGTGAGGCGCGTCTCCTTCCCGGCGGACATGTCGTAGACGTACATGTCCCCGCCGCGCTCGAAGCCCAGCATCGAGCCATCGGGCGAGAGCTCGGCCGTGCGGGCCCCGCGCGCCGCCAGGGTCATGGACCCGTCGTCCAGGGAGTACACGTAGAAGTCCGCCGTTCCGGATCGCCGGTAGATCGGCTCGAACCGGGTCTGGAAGACCAGGTGACGCGAGTCGGAGGCCCACTGGAAGGACCGGTAGGAGAAGGCCGAGTCCGTGCCCGGGAAGGTGCGGCCCTCGGCCGTGAACAGGAGCGTGTCCTTCCCCGTGGCCGGGTCGTAGGCCCGGATCTCCTCGCCGCCCCCGCCCGAGCGCGTCGTGTAGGAGAAGCGCTTCCCGCCGTCGATCCAGTTCACGTCGGCGGGGCCGTTCGAGCCGGACAGGATCCCCTGCGAGGAGAGGGCCTCCCGGATACTGGAGAAGGTCGCCTTCTCCTGCCGCTGGCGGGCCGCCTGCTGTCCCGTCGCGGCGGCCGGCGCGGCCAGCGCCGCGACGAGGACGAGGATGGCGGGGCGACTGGGGCAGCGGGAACTCGAACGCGCAGGGCGCATGGCTTCACCTGGACTGAGGAACCTGGGGGCACCGCGCCGGCCCCGGGAGCGGTCCGCGACGTGTGCAGCCGTCGTCGGCCGGCGGGCGGCCCATAGCGGACTCCAAGGTAGGCCGACGGGCGAGGCCGAGACAGGTACGGCGGGTCCCTGCGGGAGAAAGCGGTCCGGGGATGGGGGGCTCCCCCCAACGCGAAAGGGCCGGCCCGACGAATCGGACCGGCCCTCCCCGACGAACCGCGGGCCCGGCGCCAGGCCGGGTCCCGACGGACGTTACGGCGTCAGTCGACGACCTTGGTGACGTTCTCCGCCGCCGGACCCTTCTGGCCCTGCACGACGTCGAACTCCACCCGCTCGCCCTCGGCCAGGGACTTGAAGCCGTCGCCCTGGATCGCGGAGAAGTGCACGAAGCAATCCTTCTCGCCGCCGTCCAGCGTGATGAAGCCGAAGCCCTTCTGGTCGTTGAACCACTTCACGGTTCCCTTGGTACGCATACCGTTCCTCCGATGGTGCTTTTTGACGATGTCGAGGTCCGGTGTAACCGTACCAACGGAACATCATCGTTCTGTGCGGAGGACTACGCCCCTCCGCGTGGCGTGAGCGCCGATCGGCGCACCCACAGAAAAAAGGACCGGGACGATAGCGTCCAGGTCCTTTCGTAACTCTGGTCCGGGCCGTGCCCGGCGTGCGCTCGTAGATCGTCGTTCGCCACAAAGGTAGCACGGCTGGCGCGCACGTCAAGGGGGGAAGCCCCCCCTCCCGCGTCGATGTGGATCCTGTCGACGAGCCGCGGGCAGATCGCGTCCCGGCGAGCGGTCCGGGTGCGGGCCCTCTCACGGGTCCATCGGCGCCACCTGGTACTGCTCCAGCGTCCCGTCCGGCATCTCGTAGGTCCACACGCGGAGCGTCCGGTCCGGGAAGGTCACCCGGTAGATTCGCTCCATCATCCCGCCTCGCTCACGCTCGGCCACCTGCTCGAAGGAGCGCGGCTCGCCCAGGGGGCCCAGGCCCGAAGCGAAGTCTTCGAGCGCCTGCTCGCTGAAGTAGGCGTTCGCGTCGTCGGTGAGGAGCGAGCGGTCGATCCGTCCGCGCTGGAGGTCCCGGAAGATGCTCCGGGCGCGGGCCGTGCGCCGTGCGGTCAGAGAATCCCGCTTCGCGAACAGGAGGCCCGCGATCCTGCGCGAGAGGATGCCGGCCGCGCTCGCGGCGTCCTGGTTCGTGAGCACGACCACGGCGGCTCCGTCGTCGGGGAAGACCAGGTTCGAGGCCGTGAATCCGGAGACCTCCCCGGAGTGGGAGATCATCCGGTGCCCGCTCAGCATCCCGACGTCCACCCCGAGGCCGTAGCCCGTCCCCACGCCGCTCTTCAGCCTGACCTCGGTCTCGAGCTCCCGATACGAGGCCGGCGCGAGGAGGCTCCGGTCGATGAGGGAGAGGTCCCACTTCGCCAGGTCGCTCGGCGTCATGGCCAGCTCGCCGGCGGCGTAGATCCATCCCGGGCCCGTGCTCGGCGCGGGCCGCAGCGGTCCGAGGGCGTAGCGCATGTAGCCCGTCGGATCGGACTCGGTGAGGTGCCCCTCGTCCACGTTCACCACGCTCCCGAGGTCCAGCGGCCGGAGAATCCTCTTCCGGAGGAACTCGAAGAAGGGCATCCCCGAGACTTCCTTCACGACGAGTCCGGCGATCACGTAGTTGGTGTTGCTGTACTGCCAGCGCGTCCCCGGCGGGAAGTCGAGCGGCTTGCTCGCCCACCGATCCAGGATCTCCCGCGGCTCGACCGGCTTCAGCATGGCCGGCGGCACGTAGTCCTGGGGCCAGTAGTCCTGGTAGCCCGAGGTGTGGGAGAGGATCTCGCGGAGGGTCACGCTGTCCGCGTGCGGGAGGTCGGGGAGGAAGCGCGAGACCGGGTCGTCCAGGGACAGCTTCCCCTCCTGCTGCAGGAGGAGGATGCAGGAGGCCGCGAACTGCTTGCTGATCGAGCCGATCGAGTAGCGCATGTCCGGGGTGGCGGCCACCGCGGGCCGGAGCTGCGCGGCGCCGTAGGCTCGGGCCAGGACCAGCCGCCCGCCCTTCACGACGGCCACCGAGGCGCTCGGCACGCCAGTGGTCTCGAGGACCCGTGCGGCGGCGGAGTCCACGCGCGGTCCGAGCGTCGTGGTGTCGGCCGCCGCCACCCCCGCGGCTTCGACTCGCGGCGCCTCCGGGCGCCCGGGCGCCCTCGCGGCGGCCCGCGCCGACGCCGGCGCGGACGCCAGGACGCCGACCAGGACGAGGAGGGCCGCGGAGGCCGGCGCCGTCTCCCGCCGGGCCATGGCGTCGAGCGCGCGACGGAACGGGGGACGTGGACTGACGGATCTCATGGATGCCCTCCACGGGGCTGGGGGGTCACGGGTTCGTCCCTGGCCTCTCTCGTGCCACGGTCCTGCCAACCTCGTCCGCCCCGCGGCCCGCGGGCAAGGAGCCGGCGTCAGGTTGTTGCCGCCCGACGCCGGCCGGTCCTATGCTGACGCCCGATCATGAGCGCAGTGTCGCACGCCACCACGATCGGAGGTCGGGTCCGGGCGCCGGATCTCCTCCGCCCCCGTCCGCGCCGCGACCCGCTCCCGCCCCGACCGGCGTCGTTCCGAGCCTTCCGGGTCCATCGAGCACAGGAGAAGTCACCATGAGGCGTTTCGTGTTCATCGCGGCGCTCGCCGCCGCCTGCGCCCTCCTCCCGCCCTCCGCGGCGGCCGCGCAGACGAGCTCCCCCGACTCCGTCCCGTCCGGGAAGGCGGCGGTCCGGCCCGAGCGGTCGGTCACGCACGGCACGGTCACGGTCGAGGGGACCAAGATCTCCTACCGGGCCGTGGCCGGCACGATCATCCTGAGGAACGATGACGATGAGGCCACCGGGAGCATGTTCTACGTGGCCTACCTGAAGGAGGGAGCCGACCCGAGCACGCGCCCGGTGACCTTCCTGTACAACGGCGGACCGGGCTCCTCGAGCCTGTGGCTCCACATGGGCGCGTTCGGACCCCGCAGGGTCGCCACGGCCGATCACGACCACACCGCCGCCGCCCCCTACGAGCTGGTGAACAACGACTACAGCCTCCTGGACGCCAGCGATCTGGTGTTCGTGGACGCCATGGGCACCGGCTTCAGCCGCATCATCGGGAAGGACGAGGGCGGCGCGGGCGACCCGAAGGACTTCTACGGGGTCGACCCGGACGCCCGTTCCTTCGCCGATTTCATCACGCGCTTCCTGTCGGAGTACGGGCGCTGGAACTCCCCCAGGTACCTGTTCGGCGAGAGCTACGGCACCACGCGCTCGGCGGTGCTGGCGAACGACCTCGAGAACGGCAGGGACGTCGACCTGAACGGGGTCGTGCTCCTCTCCGAGATCCTGAGCTACGACCTGAGCGACGTGGACGGTCCGCAGAGGAACCCGGGCATGGACCTCTCCTACGAGCTGGCCCTGCCCACCTATGCGGCGACGGCGTGGTACCACGACGCCCTACCCGACCGACCCGCCGAGCTCGAGCCCTTCCTGCAGGAGGTCGAGGGCTTCGCGATGGGAGACTACGCCCACGCGCTCCAGCAGGGGGCCGCGCTGGACTCCGCGGCCCTGCGCTCGGTCGCCGGGAAGATGCACGCGTACATCGGCCTGCCGGTCGATTACCTGGTGAAGGCCGACCTGCGCGTGAACGGCGGCGAGTTCACCAAGGAGCTGCTGGGTGCGCAGGAGTCGACCGTCGGTCGGCTGGACACCCGGTTCCGGGGCCCGACGATCGATCCGCTGAGCGAGGAGGCCGCCTACGACCCGCAGGCCTCCGCGATCAGCTCGGCGTACGTGTCCCTGTTCAACGACTACGTCCGGAAGGTCCTGGGCTTCGGGAAGGGGAAGACGTACAGGCCGGAGGTGAACCTGTGGGAGAAAGGCTGGGACTTCCGGCACACGCCGCCGGGCGCTCAGTACCCGCCTTCGGTGGCGACCAACGTGATGCCGGACCTGGCCCACGCCATGAAGACGAACCCGAACCTCGAGGTGATGCTCAACTCGGGGTACTTCGACCTGGCCACGCCTTTCTACGCGGCCGAATACACCATGCGGCACCTGCCCATGGAGCGACGTCTCCAGAAGAACATCTCGTACGAGCTCTACCGTTCGGGCCACATGGTGTACGCGCACGTGCCGTCGCTGAAGCACCTGCACGACGCGGTGGCGAAGTTCATCGAGTCCACGGACAACGTGGGGAGCTGAGCTCGGGAGCGGGCCGCTCCGGGGCCCGTCCCCCGGAGCGGCCCGCTCCCTCGCGCCCACCTTCCTCAGCCGGCCGGCCGGGTCGCCGCCTCCCGCACCACGGGCCGGGTGAGACAGGTCGGTCCCCCCTGCCCCTTGAGGCAGATCTCCCGACCCTCGAACGTCCGCACCTCGGCGCCCGCCGCCTCCAGCCGGCGGCGGGTGACCGGGCACCCCTCGACCATGACGCAGCGGCGCGGCGCCACGGCCAGCACGTTGCATCCCAGCCGTCCGAACTCCTCGTCCGGGACCTCCACCAGCTCGATCCCGCGCTCGAGGAGCGCCTCGCGGAAGGGGACGGGGAGGAGGGGGGAGTAGGCCACCGCCAGGTCGCGGTCGACCGGGCTCAGGACCGACATGAGGTGGAAGACGTCGTCCGGGCCGCGCCAGTGGGGGAGCGGGACGACCAGGAGCTCGTCCACGACGTCCGCCAGCAGCACGCGAAGCTGCCGGATGCCCTCGTCGTTGGTCCGGTAGCCCCGGCCGACCGCCGCGGAGCGCCCGCCCATCCACACGAAGTCGCCGCCCTCCAGCGTCCCGGGCGCCTCGATCCTGCCGAGCACCTGGACGCCCATCTTCCAGTAGGCGCGGCCCGCGGCCTCCGGCTCTCCCCGGCGTGCCTCTTTCCCCATCCGGCACAGGATCGCGCCCGAGGGCCCCACGATGGACGCGTCCCGGACGTACAGGGAGTCGAGGCTCGCGCCGGGAGCGGAGGGCAGGTACGTGGCCCGGGCGCCCATGTCCTGGAGGAGCTGCACGAAGGCGGCGTGCTCGGCGCACGCGGCTCCGAAGTCCGGGGCCGACGTCCAGCCGAGCGCCCTCCACTCGGCCTCGATCCGCTCCGGGCCGCCGAACGCCTCCTCCGGCCGCTCGACCAGGACCGTGCCGAGCGGCGCCGTCTCCGAGGACGCCGTCAGGGCGACCCGCCCGGGAGCACCCCCACCTCGAGCCGGCTGGCCTGGTCGGGGGTGTGGTAGACCCTCTCGGTCGCCTTCACGAAGTCGCCCTGCTTCGCCTCGTAGATGTTGGGCACGAACGTCTGCGGGTTCCGGTCGAACGCGGGGAACCACGTGCTCTGCACCTGCACCATGATCCGGTGCCCCTTCCTGAAGGTGTGGAGCACGTCCTGGAGGCGGAAGGCGACCGGCGTGACCTTTCCCGGCTCGAACGGCTTCGGGTCGTCGAACCCGTCCCGGTAGCGCCCGCGCATGATCTCGCCGCGGACCAGCTGCTGGTAGCCGGCGTAGTGGACGGCCTCGTCGGGCCGGTAGGGGCTGTCGGGCTCGTCCATCGGGTACACGTCGATGAGCTTGACCACGTAGTCGGAGGCGTCGGTCGAGGTGCTCACGAACAGGCGCGCCTGGATCGGGCCGGCCAGGGTCACGTCGTGGTCGAGCGGCGGAGTCTCGAACGTGACCACGCCGCGGTCCAGGTCGAAGCAGCGCTGGTCGTCGCTCATGTACGCGTACATCGTGAGCCCCTGGATCGTGGGCGGCTGGCAGCGGCTCGGCTCGGGGCGGGCCGGGTCGCTCACGTACTCGGAGTAGGGGCTCCCGCCCCCGCCGGTCGGCGCGTCGAAGGAGAGCCTCCCGTCCGACTCCAGGTAGAGGTCCTTCTTCTGCGCGCCGGCCGGAGGCCAGGCGTCGAACGCGTCCCACGTCTTCTTCCCCGTGTCGAACATGCGGGCCTCGGGGAGGCCGACCGGGCCCTTGCCGCCGTCCTTCAGGAAGTGGCGGAAGAACTTCGCTTCCATGTCGCGCTGGAAGCGCACCTGGAGCGAGTCCCCGAAGTAGATGTCCCCGTGCACCTGGTGGACGACGCCCCTCCGGGACCAGCCCCCGTGCCGGAAGGGGCCTTCCACGATGGCGTTGAAGGAGTCCAGGTGGTGCGCCTCGATCGTCCGGTGCACCTCGAGCGGGCCGTACAGGTCCTCCGCGTCGAACCAGCCGCCGACCGCGAGCACCGCCGGCATGCGGCCGGCGTGGGCGATGTGCTCGTCGATGGCCGGCCCCACCGCCCTCGCCTTCCAGAAGTCGTCGTAGTCGGGATGGTGGACGATCTCCTGCCAGAAGAAGTTCTTTCCGTAGAAGCGATCGGTGGTGTTCTTCAGCGGTCCCAGGCCGAGCTGGTAGTCGTAGTCGTCCGGGAGGCCCCGGATGTCGCTGGCTCCCCCGAAGAACCCCTCGCCGCTCTGCCCCTCGGTCCCCAGCACGCGCTGCATCTCGGGCATCCACCAGTGCTCGGTGGTCGGCCCGGGGTGCTGGACGCCGAAGATGGGATACGTGTAGAAGTAGCCCTGGGTGAGGGCGCCGTTGTGGTGGAAGTCCTCGAAGTAGAAGTTCGTCACCGGCGCCTGCGGGGAGACGGCCACCAGCGCCGGATGCCCCGAGAGCGCCCCCATAGTCGTGAAGAAGCCCGGGTAGGAGATCCCCCACTGCCCGACCCGGCCGTCGTTGTACTCCACGTGCTTCAGCAGCCAGTCGATCGTGTCGTAGGTGTCGGAGGCCTCGTCGACCGCCTTCGGGTCCTTCGCCTTGATGGAGTCGGGGATGAAGGGCCGCACGTTGACCCAGGTCCCCTGCGACATGTAGCGGCCGCGGACGTCCTGGTACACGAAGATGTACCTGTCGCGCATCATGTACCGGTCGGGCCCGGTCACGTCCGGGTAGGCGTCCTTCCCGTAGGGCGCCACCGAGTAGCAGGTCCGCTCCATCACGATCGGGTAGGTGTTCGTGGGGGAGGCGTCCTTCGGGGTGTAGACGATCGTGAACAGCTCGACCCCGTCCCGCATCGGGATGCGGTACTCGTGCTTCACGTAGTTCTCGCGGGCGAAGACGCTGTCGGGCACCTGCGCGGACCCCGCCTCCTGGGCGGACGCGGCCGCGGCCGTGACGAGGAGGACGAGGACGGTCGAGACGAGCGTGCGCTGTCGGTTCATGGTCACCCGGCGGGCCGAAGTGGGATGTTTGACGCCACGAAGGTGAACACGGCGGCCCGGTCGGGCGTGTAACCGGCGCTCACGCCGGGCCGCACGCGGGGGGGTGGACGGCCCCTCACCGGCGGCCCGCCCCGGACGCGGCGTGCGAGCGCGCCTCCTCGAGCCCGGGGAGGCCGGGGTCGGCCGCGTGCCAGATGGCCGTCAGCTCACCGTAGGCCCGGGTGGCCGCCGCCGGGTCTCCGGCGGCCGCGCACGCGCGGGCGAGGCCGAGGAGTGACTGCGTCCGGCGCGGCGCGCGGGCCAGCGCCTTCCGAAATTCCTCGCGGGCACGTCCCGAGCGGCTCATCGCCAGCAGGGCCTCGCCCAGGAGCTCGTGCGCCGGCTGGTCGACGAACGGCGGTCCGAAGGCGAAGGCCATCGAGTCCTCGACCGCCGCGGCGGTCTCGAGGAGCCCGAGGGCTCCTTCGTCGTCTCCGGCCGCGCGCAGCTCGAGTCCCCGGAGCTCGAGGCCCAGCGTTCGAATCCGCTTTCCGTACTCCGTGGAGCCCGGATCCGGGGAGCCCTCCCCGCTCGTGCTCGAGGCCAGGCTGGAGGCCGCGGCGTCGAAGGCCGCCCGGGCGGACCGCAGCTCCGCCGCGTCGCCCCGCCGCGCGGCCTGAAGCCCGCGCACGAAGGCGCCGGTGAGGGCCGCCTGGTCGTTCGGGCCCGGATCGACGCTCCAGCCCGAGACCTCCCCGCCGCCGTCCCCCGCGTCCACCAGGTACCGCGCCCGCATCATGGCGTAGGAGCCCACCGTGGAATTGTCGGGGTCGGTCGCCCCCGGGCCGCGCCGCGCGACCGCCGCCCGCTCGTAGCACGCCCGGAGCACGTCCTGCGCCCTCCGGGTCCGGCCCTGGGCCAGGTAGCCGTACTCGAGCCAGCTCGGGTAGTGGCCGCACGCGATCGGCGGTCGGCCCGCGGCCTCCTGCTGCTCGTTCACCACCCGGATCGCGTTCTCGTTGGCGGCCACCACGTCGTCCCACATGCCGAGCGCCATGAAGATGTGCGAGGCCATGTGCTGCCCGTGGCCGGCGTCGGTCGCTTCGGCCAGCAGGGCCCGCGCGGCGTCCAGACCACGGGCGGCGTGGTCGGGGTCGTCCACGGCATGGATGAGATAGTGGGCGGCCCCCGGGTTGTGCGGCTCCCGGGCCAGGGCGCTCTCGGCGATGGCGGCGGCGCGGAGGTAGGTGGGGACGACCCGCACGCCCTGGCTCAGCCCGAGGAGCGAGAGGGCGTAGAACAGGTGGGCCTGGTCGTCGTCCGGATAGGTCCGCGCCAGCCGTCCCATGGCCTCCGAGTAGAGCGTGTCGCGCCGGGCCTTGGGCCCCTCGCCGTACAGGATCTCGAGGGCGCCCAGGTAGGCCTTCTCGCGCGGGGTCGGGGCCCTGGCCGCCCGCGCCGCGGGCGTGGGGGCCAGCCTGGCGAGAGCGGCCCGGCCGGCGGCGACATCCTGCTGGTCCCACACCGGGTGGGTGTGGGTCATCGCCTCGCCCCAGGCGGCCATGGCGAACCCGGGCTCGACCGCCCCGGCCTCCCGGAAGGCCGCCTCCGCCCGGTCGTACTCGAACAGGTGCAGGAGGAGGAGGCCGCGCAGGAAGGCTCGCTGCGCCGTGTCCGATCGGGCCGAGGTGGCCATGCTCAGGCTGCCCAGGCCGTCGACGGCGAGCGTCGGGCTCTGGGCCGGGGCCGGTGCGGGGCGCACGACGGTTCCGAAGACCACGAGAGCGAGCGTCGCGGTCCCCCCCGCGCGCTTCCAGGTCGGCATCATGACGGGGCTCCGGGTGAGGGTGGAGGGCCGGACCGGCCGGACCGGCCGGGTCGGCTGGCCGGACGCTGCAGGATAGCTCGCGGCGGGCTCCGCGGGACAGGGGCGGAGAGCAGGGCGCCTCGCCTCGCACAACGCGAGCGCCGGGGCAGTCTGCGGCGCACGGCGGGCGAGGGAACAGGAGGCTGGAGGGTGCTCTTGGCGCTATCGTGAGTGTTCGCAACGACTTGACAGCGCACGATGTCGACGGGAGCTCCGGCACGTCGCTTGAACCCCGTCGCCCCCGGGCCTTTCCGTCCCCGCCGCGGCGGCGGGGGGAGGGGACCGCCCGCGGAAACGAGATGCCGTGTGTGCCATACAGAGAGGAGCCGATCGTGCTCACGACCAGGACCACGGACACCGAGCGGAGGAAGCTCGTCGTGTTCGACGTCACCGAAGACACCGTGGAGCTCCTGCAGATCGACGATGGAGTCGGATTCGAGCTCCCGCGGGAGCTCCTTCCCCCGGACCTCCGCGCCGGCGACGTCCTGCGGGTGATCGCCAAGGTCGAGCGGGCCGGGGTCACGCGGAGCGAATAGCACTCCCGCTCCCGCAGGCCCTCTAGCCCGCGGGCCTGAAGTAGAAGCGCCGCGCCTCCTCGCTCGCCGCGCCGCCCCCGACCATCGTCAGCCGCCATCCGCGCTCGCGCAGGGCCTCGACCAGTTCGCTCTCGTGCCGGACCGACCGGACGGCCTCGTCCAGCTCGGGCCCGGACTCTCCGCCTTCGATCGCGAAGCCTCGCGACCCGTCCTCTCGCACGCGGCTGCCCACGGTCAGCACCACGTTTCCCTCGGGCGGGAACCCCATCGATCGCCTCCCCGTCGTCCTGTGGAGCGCTCGCCGCATCGGCACCGTCGCCGGCTCGCCGGCCGCGTCATCCGGTATGAAGCCTGCGGTCCGTACGGAGGGCGAAGACCGTGCCGGTCGACCTACGGAAGGAGCGGGTGAGACCATGTTCGAGAGCGTGCTGGACGAAGCGCTGGACGCCTGGATCGACGCGCGCGAGGGGGTGATCGCCGAGCTGGAGAGCATCCCGGCCGATCGCTACGACTTCCGCCCCACGCAGGACGTCCGCAGCGTGGCCGAGCTGGCTTGCCACATCCTGGAGGTCTCCGAGCTGATGGTGGGCGAGCTCACGCGAGAGGACACCGACCTCCACCGCGAGCCCTTCCCCGATCTCGTCGCCCGCTACGCCTCCGACGTCCAGGGCCTCACCGATCGGGACGAGATCCTCCGGGCGGCGCGCGAGACCCTGGACCGCGGGGTCGAGCGGTTCCGCGACGTGGGCGAGCTCCACATGCTGCAGCTCATCGAGCGCTTCGACGGGAAGAAGGGGACGCGCCTGGCCTGGATGCACCACGGGATCGCCCAGGAGATGTACCACCGCGGCCAGCTCTGCACGTACGAGCGGCTGATGGGGCTCGTCCCCGCGCTCACGAAGCGGATCCGCGGCCAGAGCTGAGCGGAGCGTCGTCCCCGGGCTCGCCGCCCGCGAGCCCGGATCGCCGGGCCGGGGCCGCGGGAGCCGGACCCGTCGTCCCCCCTACCAGGGCTCGACCCGGAGGCCGAGGCCCCAGAAGGTCTCGGAGACGTTGCGGAACTGGCCCATCGTGGACGGGCCGTAGTGTCCGCGGGCCTCGAGCCGGACGGTGACCCCCTGCACCCGCATGCCGAGCCCGGCCGCGCCCGTCCCCGCCACCCTCCGGTTCTTCTCCGTGAGGAGGAAGTCGGCGGCGGCGTAAGGCCACGCCGCCAGCCGAGCGCCGAGCCCCCGGTCGGCGGGCGGGAGCGGCTCCCACTCGACGCCCCAGCGGACGTCGGTGCGCTCGACCTCCTGGTTGGCGTGGAAGTTGGCGTCGCCGCCGGCGTAGGCCCGAAACGCGCCCGCGATCCTCCTCGCGACCAGGATCTCGAGCCCCTCGCGGCTCACCTGGTCGTCCGGGCCGCGCGGGAATCCGAAGCGGCTCAGGTAGTCGTCCCCGACGTGCGAGCTCTCGTGGAGGAGCTCCAGCCGTCCCTCCCAGCCGCGGTAGGCCAGCGAGAGCGGGAAGCCCACCCGGTAGGTGACGTCGATGAGGTCCTTCTGCGCCGTCTCCATGAAGAACCGCGAGAAGGCCCCGACCTCGAACCCGAGCTGGACCGCCGGACGACGGGCCGTCTCGGACTGGAAGCGCACGACCCCGAACCGGTGCCCGATGGCCACGGCCGCCTCGATGTTGCGGCCGGCGTAGTCCCCCAGGTTCGGCCGGTCGGCCAGGATGAACGACCCGCGGAGCCCGACCTCCCGCGGGTCGGCCAGGAGGGACGGAAAGGGGCTGCCGCGCGGGAACCACCGCGTCCCGGCCGCCGCATCCGCGGGCTCCTGGGCGCGGAGGCCGGCTCCGGCCGGGAGGAGCGCGGCGAGCGAGGCGACGGCGAGCGCGAGCAGGGGGGCGGCGAGGGCCGCCCTCCGGGCGGCGCCGGCGGGGGCGTGTTTGGTTCGCATGGTGCCTCCGGGAGTAGATTTCGGGTCGAAGCGGCCGGGTCCCGCGGCCGCGGAAATGTGTCCGGTCGGTGGCAGGCCGCACAACGGGACCTCCCGCGGGACAGCCGGGGGACGGCGTGAGCGGCGGGACGACTCGTGGCCGAGGGGGCCGGGTGACGCGGGACGAGGGCCGGGAGGGCGGATCCGGCGGCGCGGCGGACGGCTCCGGCGGGGCGGGCGACGCTCGCGGCGCCGACGGGGACCGCGCCGCCGCCGCCCCCCTCGGCCGCTGGCTCCTCGAGCACGGCCTCCTCCGGGGCCCCTTCCCCTTCGCGGACTACTGGGCCAGCGTCCTCCGCATCGGCGGCGGGATCCCGGACCGGCTGGTCGAGTCGGGGCTGGTCGACCCGAGCCTCTACCGCCTGGGGCTCGATCGGCCGGACCTCCAGGTCCCGCGCCTGCGGAGCTACCTGGCGCTCTTCCTCCTCGGGCCGATCCTCCTCCTGCTCCGCCGCTTCCGGCGCCTGGGGCGCTACCGGGCGGCCGTGGGGAGCGAGGCCGGGCGCGAGGTCCTGGACCGGCTCGAGCGCCTCCGCCTCGAGCTGGCCGGCGAGGGGCCGCGGGTGGACGTGCGGAAGGGGAACACGCTCCTGGCCGAGGACCTCGTCGACCCTCTCCGGGTCTCCGGCTTCGCGAGCTTCTTCTTCGCGACCTACGAGCTGCCGCTCGCCTCCTTCTCGGCCATCCTCCTGGCGGCCGTGAGCGTCCCGGTCCTGCACGCCCTGGACCTGTACCGGCCGGCGCTGGACCTGTGGATCCCGGCCGGGTTCCCGGCGCTGGCGCTCGTCCTCTACCTGGTCTATCGGGACCTGGTGACCGCGGTGCTCGGGGCGCTCCCGGTCGTCATCGCGCGCTACCTCCTTCCCTTCGTCCGGCACGGCACCTCCTCGGGGTGGCCCGCCTTCCTGGGTGGCCTCGCGGGGCTCTTCGTGCTCTACCTCCTCATCGACTGGTTCTTCATGCCGAGGCCCGTGCCGCCCGTCCTCCTCCTCTATACGAAGGAGGGGCCGGCCCGTCCGTACGACCGCCGGGAGGACGCGCCCTGGTGGCTGGAGGGGGAGGTCTACTGGGTGTGGCGCTACCTGGCGCTCACGCCCGCCGAGCTGAACAAGTTCTGGGAGCGAGACTGGGAGCGTGTCGAGCTCTGGATCCGCGCGGACGGACCCGAGGCCGGGCACCTCGAGTGGGTCGTCACCGACGGGCACTACCGCGAGCTGTGGATCCCGGCCGCCCGGCTTTCGGGCCGGGAGGGACGCGACCGGGAGGCGGCGCGCCGGGCCGCCGGGGCGGGAGGGGCCGGCACCTGGGTGGTCGAGGTCGACGCCGACCTCATCTTCCACGCGCCGGGCATCCGGGCGGCCACGTTCTCGCCGGAGGAGGAGGGGGTGCCCACCCGGAGCCTCCGGCACCTGGCGGCGCTGTTCTGGAGGCGGCCGCCCCGTGACGATCCGGACGAGGTCCTCCGGAGGCTCCGGGAAGTGCGCCTGGAGCTGGGCGGGAGTCTGTTCGAGGACGCTCCCGAGGTGGCGGCGCCGCTCATCGCGCGTCACCTTCTGTCCGTTCCGTGGCGGTACTGGCGGTATCCGCTCGGCGCCGCCACGCGCGAGGAAGACCGGCTCTACGGGACGAGGACGCCCGGCCGGTCGCCTCCCGCGGCCGATCCGGATCTCCAGATCAAGGCGCCCCGCCCGTCCCGCCCGGGCGACGCCCCGGACCTCCGATAGAGAGGCAGGACGGCCCGCATGGCGTATCCCGATCTCGACGCACGTCTCATCGAGGCGCTCCGTGAGGACGCCCGGCGGTCCCTGCGCCAGCTGGCGGAGGAGCTCGACGTCTCGACGGGGACCGTGCGGAACCACCTCGAGGACCTCGAGGAGCGCGGCATCATCAGGGGCTACCGCCCGGTCGTGGACTACGGGAAGCTGGGCTACGGCCTGGTGGCCGTGATCCGGATCAAGGCTCGCGGCGACGCGCTCCCGCGGATCGTCGAGGCCCTGGTGGCCGACGGCCGCCTCACCCACGTCTACGAGATCACCGGCGAGTTCGACGTCATGGTGATCGGCCGGTTTCGGAGCGAGACGGAGATGAACCGGGAGATCAAGCGGCTCCTGGGGCTCCCGGGAATCGAGGGCACGAACACGTCGATCGTGCTCTCGGCGCCCAAGGAGTCGGGCGACCTGCCCCTCTCCGGAGAGGAGGGCGAGCCCGGATGAGCGCCGGCGACGCGCACGGAGGGCCGGCCGCGGCGTCCTCCGAGGGCGGGCGCCCCCCCGTGGCCGTGCGCATCCGCGGCTTCCTCAGGGAGTACCTGACCCCCTCGGTCCTCCTCCCCTACCTGGGCCCGGCCTTCGTGGTCAGCGTGGGCTACATGGACCCGGGGAACTGGGCCACCGACATCTCGGGCGGCGCCGAGTTCGGCTACCGGCTCCTGTGGGTCCTCCTGTGGAGCAACATCTTCGCGATCTTCCTCCAGACCCTGGCCGCCAAGCTGGGCATCGCCACCAACCACGACCTGGCAGAGCTCTGCCGCGAGGAGTATTCGAAGTCGGTCTCGCTCCTCCTGTGGGGGACCGCCGAGCTGGCCATGATGGCCACCGACCTGGCCGAGTTCCTGGGCGCCGCCATCGGCATCCACCTCCTCTTCCACATCGGGCTCGTACCGGCCGTCCTCATCACCGCCCTGGACGTCCTCCTCGTGCTGGCGCTCCAGCGGGCGGGCTTCCGGTGGTTCGAGATCGCGATCACGGCGATGGTGGCGGTCGTGGGGATGGGCTACCTGGTCGAGATCGTCCTGGCCCGTCCCGACCTGGGCGCCGTCGCGACCGGTCTCGCCATCCCCGACCTTCCCCAGGCGGCGGTGTTCGTGGCCATAGGCATGCTCGGGGCTACCGTGATGCCCCACAACGTCTATCTCCACTCGGCGCTCTCGCAGTACCGGAAGCGCTCCGAGGACGAGGGGCACAAGCGCAAGCTCGTCCGCTTCGCGTTCATCGACTCGGCCATCGCGCTCAACGGCGCGCTGTTCGTGAACGCGGCCATCCTCATCATGTCGGCGGCGGTATTCGGGGCGCGGGGCCTCGCCGTGGCCAGCATCGAGGAGGCCCACCACACCCTGCGGCCGCTCCTCGGGAGCGCCTCGGCCACCGTGTTCGCGGTGGCCCTCCTGGCGGCGGGCCTCTCCTCGTCGGCCACCGGGACGCTGGCCGGGCAGGTGGTCATGGAGGGCTTCCTGGAGGTCACGGTCAAGCCGTGGGTGAGGCGGCTCGCCACCCGGCTCCTGACGATGATCCCGGTCATCATCGCGGTCGCCCTCGGGACCGATCCTCTCTACCTCCTGGTCCTGAGCCAGGTCGTCCTCAGCCTGCAGCTGCCGTTCGCGGTGGTCCCGCTCATCCGCTTCACGTCCTCGACGCGGATCATGGGCGAGAGCTTCGCGAACCGCCGCCTCACGCGCTGGGTCGCGTGGGCCATCACGATCGTCATCATCCTGGCCAACCTCTTCCTGATCTACCTGGTGTTCACGGGCCGGACGTAGAGGATCGTTGCGCAGGGCGATCCAGGTGGAGGACGGGCCCCGAACGAGCAGCACCCCGGCCCCCGGCCGGGAAGGAGGGAGCGACATGTACGGCACGATCCTCGTACCGCTCGAGCTCGAAGAGGGAGAGGGGGCGATCCTCGACCACGTGGCCCGGCTGGCCGAGATGTGCGGCTCGGAGGTCATCCTCCTCCACGTGGCCGCCGGCTGGCGGGGGCGCTACTTCCGCGGACGGCTGCAGGATCCCGAGGAGCCCGAGTTCCGCGAGCGGCTCCAGGACCGGGTCGAGCGTCTCCGGGAGCGCGGCATCGACGTGCGTGGGGAGATCCGCTACGGGACCCCGGCCGAGGGGATCGTCGACGCGGCCGCCGACCTGGGCGTCGACCTCATCGCCATGGCCACCCACGGGCACCGGGGCGTCCTGGACCTCCTTCTCGGGAGCGCGGCCTCCGAGGTGCGCCACCAGGTCTCGATCCCCGTGCTGCTGATGCGAAAGTGAGCGACGGGCCACGCGGCCGGGCGGCGCCCGGCTCCGGGGAGGCGGGGGCCGCCGCTCGCAGGCGGGAGGGCCTCGCCGCGCTCCGCGAGGAGGTGGTCGCCTGCCGCCGCTGCCCGCGCCTCGTCGCCTGGCGGGAGCGGGTGGCCGAGGAGAAGCGGGCGGCGTTCGCCGACCAGGAGTACTGGGGCCGGCCGGTGCCGGGCTTCGGGGACCGGGACGCCTGGCTCCTCGTGGTGGGGCTGGCCCCGGCCGCCCACGGCGCCAACCGCACGGGCCGGATGTTCACCGGGGACCGCTCGGGCGACTGGCTGTTCGCCGCGCTCCACCGCGCCGGCCTGGCCACCCGGGACGAGGCCGTCTCACGGGACGACGGCCTCGAGCTCCGCGGAACGTGGATCACCGCCTCGGTGCGCTGCGCCCCGCCCGCCAACCGCCCGAAGCCCTCCGAGCGGAAGAGCTGCCGGGAATACCTGGAGCGCGAGATCGACCTCCTGGACGGGGTCCGGGTGATCGTGGCGCTGGGCGGCTACGCCTACCGGCACGTCATGCGGATCTTCCGGGACCGGGGCCGGGACGTCCCCTCGCCCATGCCGGACTTCGGCCACGGGCTCGAGGTCGCGATCGGTCCGCCGGCCCGCGGCGCGCGGCGCGGCTCCGCGGACGGCGGGGCCCCCGGCGGTCCGCCCGCTCCGCTCGCGCTCCTGGCCTCCTACCACCCCAGCCAGCAGAACACCTTCACGGGCACCCTCACCCGGCCGATGTTCGACCGGATCTGGGAGCGGGCCCTCGAGCTCCGGCCGTGAGCGCCGAGGGGCCGGCTCCCGGGGAGAGCGCGCCCGACGCTCCGGGGGGCGGCTGGCTCCACCGGCTGTTCCGGGCCGGGATGTGGCTCAAGGGGCTCGACGGTCTGCTCGAGCTCGCGGGCGGAATCGCGCTCCTCGTCCTCTCGAGCGGCCAGATCGTGCGGGTGGCCGCCTTCGTCACGCGCCGCGAGCTCTCGGAGGACCCTCACGACCCGGTGGCCCACGCGATCCTGGCCGCCGCGCGCCACCTGGCCCTGGACGTCCGGCACTTCGCGGCGGCCTACCTCCTGGTGCACGGGGCGGTGAAGGTCGTGCTGGTGGCGGGGCTCCTGGCCGAGCGCCGCCGGGCCTTCCCCGTGGCGCTGGCCGTGCTCGGGGCCTTCGTGGCCTACCAGGTCTATCGGACCTTCGCGAGCGGCTCGCCGGTCCTGGCCGTACTCACGGCCATCGACATCGGGATCATCGCCCTGGTGGCCCGGGAGTGGCGGGCCCTGGAGCGGAGGGCCTCCGGGCGCGCGCCGGAGCGAAAGGCCTCCTAGGGTCGGTCTGCGCCCCCCGGGCCGGGAGCCGCCGCGCGCTGAGGCCCGCCCCCTCCCTCCAGCCGGCCGCCGTGGGCGCGGGCCCACGACACCAGGAGGCGGACCACCCGGCCGTAGCTCTGCACGCCGCCGGGGACCTGGTTGGCCTTGAGGTAGGCGTCGTTGACGCGGGTCGTGGCCTCGGTGGCCAGGCGGATCTGCGTCCGCCGCAGGTAGTCGGCGTAGTCGCGGATGTCCCTTCGCACCCCCGGCAGGCGCTCCCGGGCCAGCACCTTCGCCCGCTCCGGGTCGCTGCGCGCCAGGACCGACACCAGGTGAAGCTGCGCCAGCGCGTGCCCCGCGTAGGCCACCCTCGGATCGGGCGAGCGGGTGGCCGCGAGCCAGCCCATGAAGCTGGCCTCGTTCTCGGGGGCGAAGCCCCGCTGGTGGGCCTTCTCGTGGGCCATGTCGAACGGGAGGAGGAGGGCCGGCTCGCCGGCGTCCACGATGGCCTCCCCCGTCCACGGGAAGAAGAAGCCGGAGATCCCGAACCCGGAGAGGAGCCGGTCGGGGAGGAAGCTCTTGACCGGCCCGCGCGCCGGGAGGAGCGAGCCCGGCAGCCCGAGGAGGCGAACGGCTCCGCGCCATCCCGCCTCGAGGCCTTCCCGGAGCTCCCCCGGCCCTCCCGCCAGCCGGGTCGGATGGCCGGCGTCGTCCGAGCCGTGGATCCTCCGGTAGGCGGCGTTCGTGGCCAGGAGCTCCTCCCGGGCCAGCGCGGCGATCTCCGCCGTGTCGGCCCCGGAGCCCGCCGGGAGGCCCAGGCGCTCGGCCAGCGGGGCGCGGGCGTAGTCGAAGCCCCACAGCACGTAGAACAGGACGACGAGGACCCCGACGTCGGCCGCCAGCCGGAGCCCGCCGCCGCCGAGAGCGTTCCGGAGACGCCGCCTGCCGCGGGCCACCGCGACCGCGGCGCGCCCCGCCCACCACAGCCAGACCGCGAGGAGCCCGGCCATGAGGAGCTCGCCGAGCGGGAAGGGGATCCAGCCGGTGAGCCGCGAGAGGGCGAGCGGGATCCACACGCCCGGCCGCGTCCCGTACGCCGCCTCCACGAGCCCGGGCGCGTGGGACGCGAGGCGCGCCAGGAGGAAGCAGGCCAAGCCCGCGGCCAGGAGGAGGAGCGGACGCCGGGGCCGCAGCTCCCGGTCGGCCGGCCGCCGCCGCCGGCCCCGTCCCCCGGGGGTGGCGTTGGCCTTGCGTCCCGTTACTTTCCCGCTGCCGGGGCCGGAGCCGGCCTCCGCGCCCGGAGCGGGGACGCCCGCATCACCCATCGACACGGAGGACGCGCATGAAGGTCACGATCGAGTACTGCACGGTCTGAGACTACGGACCCCGAGCCGCCAGGCTGGCGGCAAGGCTCGAGGACGAGTTCGAGGACGTCGAGACCGAGATGGTCGAGTCCGGCGGCGGCGTGTTCGAGGTCACCGTCGACGGCGCGCTCGTGCATTCGAAGAAGAAGACGGGGCGGCACGCCGATCCCGACGAGGTCGTCCGCCGCATCCGGGAGGGCGGGGCGGCGTGAGCCCGCGCAGGGCGCGCTTTACGTTGCCGTAAAGCGAACCGCGGCCACGCCTCCCCGAGCGCTTTACGTCCCCGTAAAGCGCCGCCGCCGCAGCGCCGGGCGGTCGGCCCGCGCCGCGCGAGGCCTCAGTCGTCGCGGCCCACCTCCAGCATGCGCTCGACGGCCCTGAGCGCCCTCACGCGGACCGCCTCCGGCATGTCCACCTCGTAGCGGAGCTCCACGAGCGAGGCCAGCGTGTTCTCCAGCGTGATCTTCTTCATGTGGGGGCAGAGCGTGCAGGGCTTCACGAACTCGAGGTCCGGGTGGGCCTCCTGGACGTTGTCCGACATGGAGCACTCGGTGATCATGATGACGCGGTCCGAGTGCGTGTCGTCCAGGTAGCCGATCATGCCGCTCGTCGAGCCCACGAAGTCCGCCTCCCCGCACACCTCGGGCGAGCATTCGGGGTGGGCGATGACCTCGATCCCCGGATACTGCTCGCGGTAGGCCCGGATCTCCTCCACGGTGAACTGCTCGTGGACCACGCAGCGGCCCTTCCAGGCGATGACGCGAATGTCCGTCTGCGCGGCCACGTTTCGGGCCAGGTACTCGTCCGGGAGGAAGATCACCGTGTCCGAGCCCGCATCGGCCGCCGCCGCCTCGACCACCTTCCGTGCGTTGGCCGAGGTGCAGCAGATGTCCGATTCGGCCTTGATGGCGGCCGGCGTGTTCATGTAGGTGACCACGGGGACGCCCGGGTGGCGCTCCTTGAGGAGCCGGACGTCCCGGACCGTGATGCTCTCCGAGAGCGAGCAGCCCGCCTCGAGGTCGGGGATGAGGACCGTACGGTCGGGGTTCAGGATCCGGGCCGTCTCGGCCATGAAGTGGACGCCGCAGAAGACGATGACGTCCGCGTCGGCGTCCCGCGCGGCCCGCGCCAGGCCGAGCGAGTCCCCGGTGAAGTCGGCCACCCCGTGGAAGATCTCCGGGACCTGGTAGTTGTGCCCCAGGATGACGGCGTTCCGCTCGCGCTTGAGCCGGTTGATCTCGGCGACGAGCGGCGCCTTCATCTCCCACTCGAAGCGCGGGAGGCTCCCCTCCACCTTGGGCCAGATGTGCTCGGTCGCCTCGGCGACCTCGGGCGTATAGGTCAGCGTGCCTGGCACGGTTCGCTCCCGTCCTGGGTGCACCTGCCGAACGGCCGCCGGCCCCGGGGGACGGCGTCCCGCAGCGATCGCCGGGCGGCCGCGTGGCCGCCCGAGAACCGCCATGGGATGGTAAGGATAGCGACCTCGCCCGCAAAGGTTCCGGCGGCGGTGCGGCCGCCGGGGTCCACCCGCCTCCCCCGGCACGAAGGTTGTACGATAGATTCGGGACCGCACCGGTCGACCGCGGCCGCAGCGACGAGGGCCCGGGCCGTACCCGCGAAGCCCCGCGTGTCCCACCGCCGTCCGCGCGGGGCCGCCGACGCCCACCAGGCGGGACAGGAGCCGGATGAGCCCGAAGACGAAGTCCTCGAAGCCCCCCAGAGAGCGCGTCGAGGATCTCCGGAAGGAGATTCGCCGCCACGACTACCTCTACTATGTCGAGAACCGCCCCGAGATCTCCGACGAGCGGTACGACGAGCTCTTCCGGGAGCTGAAGCGGCTCGAGGAGGAGCACCCCGGGCTCCGCTCGGCGGACTCGCCGACCCAGCGCGTGGGCGCCGGGCCGCTGGACGAGTTCCCCACGGTCCGCCACGAGGCGCCCATGCTGAGCCTCGACTCGAGCCGGGAGGAGGAGGACCTGCGGCGCTTCGACCGGCGGGTGCGGGATGGGCTGGGGGAGGAGGCCGAGGTCCTGTGGGTCCTCGAGCCCAAGCTCGACGGCGCCTCGGTCGAGCTCGTGTACGAGGGCGGCGTCCTGGCCCGGGCGGTGACCCGAGGGGACGGCCAGCGCGGCGAGGGGGTCACCGAGAACGTGCGGACCATCCCCGCCGTCCCGCTCCGCCTGCGCGAGGAGGAGCGGGCCGCGCCGGCCATGGTCTCGGTCCGGGGCGAGGTCCTCATGCGGCTCGGGCCCTTCGAGGCGCTGAACGAGCGGCTGATGCAGGAGGGGAAGGAGCCGTTCGCGAACCCCCGGAACGCGGCGGCGGGCTCCCTCCGCCAGCTCGACCCCGGGATCACCGCGGAGCGGCCGCTCGACATCTTCGTCTACGACATCCTGGCCTCGGAGGGGCTGGAGGGGGTGGGCACGCAGACCGGGGTGCGGAAGGCGCTGGCCGCCTGGGGGCTCCGCACCCCCGACTTCGAGAAGACGGCCGACTCGGCCGACGGCATCCTGGCCTACCACGCCGACCTCCAGGAGCGCCGGGACGACCTCGAGTACGAGATCGACGGGATCGTGGCCAAGCTGGACGACCTGGCGGCGCGCGAGGAGCTGGGCTCGACCTCCCGCCACCCGCGCTGGGCCTTCGCCTTCAAGTTCCCGCCCCGGCTCGAGGTGACCCGCGTCCTCAAGATCGCGGCGAGCGTGGGGCGGACCGGCGTCGTGACCCCGATCGCCATGCTGCGCCCGGTCGAGCTGGGCGGGGTCACGGTGAGCCGCGCCAGCCTCCACAACATCGAGCAGGTCCACCGGCTGGACGTGCACGAGGGGGACCGGGTCCGGGTGCAGCGCGCCGGGGACGTCATTCCCCAGGTGGTCGAGGTGGTCGAGGAGGGGGACGCGGACCGGGAGAAGCCCTTCGAGCTCCCCGAGACGTGCCCCTCGTGCGGGACGGATCTGGTGCGCCGCGGGCCGTACACGGTCTGTCCCAACAGCTTCGAGTGCCCGGCCCAGCTCGCGGGCCGGCTCGAGCACTTCGGCTCGCGCGACGCGCTGGACATCGAGGGTCTGGGCGAGGAGACCGCCAGGCTCCTGGTCGCCGAGGAGCTGGTCACCGAGCTCCCCGACCTCTTCGACCTCGAGGCCGACCAGCTCGTGGCGCTCGAGGGCTTCGCGGAGAAGTCGGCCGGGAACCTGGTCGACGCCATCGAAGCGTCCTCGAAGACCGAGCTCCGGCGCTTCCTCTACGGCCTCGGCATCCCCGAGGTCGGCTCGGCCGTGGCGCGCGACCTGGCCGGGCACTTCCGCTCGTTCCGGGAGATCCGGGGCGCGAGCCAGGAGGCGCTCGAGGAGGTGGAGGGGATCGGGCCCGTGATGGCCGGGGGGATCCGCGCCTTCTTCGACGAGCCCCACAACGACCAGGTCCTGGACCGGCTCCTGGACGGGCGGGTGGAGCTCATCGAGCCCGAGGTGGAGGAGGGCCCGCGTCCGCTCGAGGGGCTCACGTTCGTCTTCACCGGGGGGCTCGAGGGCTTCACCCGGCAGGCGGCCAGGGACCTGGTGGAGTCGCACGGGGGCCGCGCCACCTCCTCGGTGAGCGGGGAGACCGACTACGTGGTCGTGGGCGAGGACCCGGGCTCCAAGCTGGACGAGGCCCGCGAGCGCGGCGTCGAGACGCTGGACGAAGACGGGTTCGTGGCGCTCCTGGAGGAGAAGGGGATCGAGGTCTGAAGGCATGGAGAACGTAGAGATCGCCCGCACGCTGGAGGACGTCGCCGACCTCCTCGAGATCCAGGGGGCCAACCCGTTCCGGGTGCGCGCCTACCGGAACGCCGCCCGCACCGTGGAGGAGCACCCCGTCCCCATGCGGAAGATGGTGGAGGAGGGCGAGGACCTCACCGGGCTCTCCGGCATCGGCGAGGACATGTCCAGGTACATCCACGAGATGGTGGACACCGGCGGGCTCGAGATGCTGGACGAGCTGGCCGGGGAGGTCCCCTGCACCCTGATCGAGATCGGCCGGCTGCCGGGCGTCGGACCCAAGAAGACGAAGAAGCTGTGGGAGGAGCTCGGCGTCGAGACGGTCGACGAGCTGGAGGACGCGGCCGAGGCGGGGAAGGTCCGGGAGCTGGAGGGCTTCGGGAAGAAGAGCGAGGAGAAGATCCTGAGCGGCATCGAGGCCTATCGCCGCCACCAGGGCCGCTTCAAGATCTCCGAGGCCGACCAGCACGTGGTCCCGCTCCTCGAGTGGCTCCGCGAGGACGAGAGCCTCGAGCGCATCGAGGTGGCCGGGAGCTACCGCCGCCGCAAGGAGACGGTGGGCGACATCGACCTCCTGGCCATCGCCGAGGAGGGCGCCTCCCTCATGGAGCGCTTCACCTCCTACGACCGGGTCGAGGAGGTCCTGGCCTCCGGGGGGACGAAGGGGAGCGTGCGCCTGGCCTCCGGCCTCCAGGTCGACCTCCGCATCCTCCGGGCGAAGAGCTACGGCGCGGCGATGGTCTACTTCACGGGCTCGAAGGAGCACAACGTCCGCCTGCGCCAGCGCGGGATCGACCGCGGGCTCCGGATCTCCGAGTACGGCGTGTTCCGCACCGAGCGCGACGACCTGGAGGCGGACGTCGCCGAGGGCGGGGAGAAGGACCCGTGGGAGGGCGAGCTGGTGGCGGGGAAGACCGAGGAGGAGGTCTACGGGGCCGTGGACCTCCCGTGGATCCCGCCCGAGCTCCGCGAGGACCGGGGCGAGATCCGGGCGGCCGAGGTGGGCGAGCTCCCCGACCTCATCACGCTCGAGGACGTGAGGGGCGATCTCCAGATGCACTCGACCTGGTCGGACGGGAAGGCGTCCATCGAGGAGATGCTGGAAGCGTGCGCCGGGCGCGGCTACGCGTACTTCGCCCTCACCGACCACAGCCAGTCCCTGGCCATGACGGGGGGGATGGACGAGAAGAAGCTCCGGAAGCAGTGGAAGGAGATCGAGAAGGTCGTGAAGGGGCACGACGAGATCCGGCTCCTCCGCAGCATGGAGGTCGACATCCTGGCCGACGGGACGCTGGACCTTCCGGATGAGCTCCTCGAGGAGCTCGACATCGTCCTCGTCTCCATCCACTCGCGCTTCAACCTTCCCGCCGAGGAGCAGACCGGGCGGCTCCTGGCGGCGCTCGACCACCCCGAGGTCGACGTCCTGGCCCATCCCACGGGACGCATGATCAACCAGCGCGACCCCTACGAGTTCGACCTCGACGCGGTCCTCGAGCGGGCCGCCGAGAGGGGGGTGGCCGTGGAGCTGAATGCCCACCCCGACCGGCTCGACCTCAAGGACACCCATCTCATGAAGGCGAAGTCGCTCGGGCTCCCGGTCGTGATCGACACGGACGCCCACCGGCCCGAGGACCTGGACCTCATCCGCTACGGGATCGACCAGGCCCGCCGTGCGTGGCTCACCGCCGACGACGTCCTCAACACCCGCTCCCTCGACGACTTCCTGGCGTGGCTGGAGGCGCCGCGGGAGGAGCGCGCGGGGGAGGGCTGGAGGAAGATCTCGGCCGGAGGCCGGAAGAAGGGGAAGAAGGGCTCCGGAAAGGGCTCGAAGAAGCAGGCGGAGAAGACGTGAGAGGGCTCGATGGTGGCGGCCGCCGCGCCGCGGCAGCGCTCGCCTGTCTGGTGGCCGGGCTGGCGGTAGGCGCGGCGTACGCCTGCGGGCCTTCCATCTTCACGGCATCCCGCACCGGCGTGGCGGTCCTGGTCGAGCTCGGGCCTCTCCAGCCCGTGGCGCAGGAGGGTGAGCCGAACACGAAGCCGGTCCCCGGCGCGGAAGTGACGGTCGGGCCGGCCGTGGGCCCGCCGCTGGCGCGGGCCACGACGGATTCGGCCGGCCGGGCGACGATCCTGGTCCCCGAGGGGCGCTACTCGGTCTCCGTCGCCTCGTGCCCCGGCGCCGCGAGCCTCCCCGATCCCGTTCCCGTGAGGGTGCACAGCGGGAGCCTCGCCGACGTGAGCCTGGTGTGCGACACGGGGATCCGCTGAGGGAGGCGACGGGGACCCTGTCCCTTGCACGGGCCGTCCCGCAGGAAGCGATTCGGAAAAGTCGTCGTTGACGGCTCGGGAGGGACCCGAGCCCGGGGTGGCCACATGGGACTCCGCATCCGGACAGGGGCGACGCTCGCCGTGATGCTGGCCGGAGCCACCTGCCCGCGCGCGCGGCCGGCGTGGAGCCGTCCGCCGGCCTCCGGGCGCGCCCCCGGCCGCGCGGTCGCGGCGCGGCCCGCCCCTCAGCTCCGCGCCTGGTGCCTCCCGAACGCCCGGGCCGCCAGGAGCCAGCACGCCGCGGCGAAGGCGGCGAGCAGCAGGAAGTGCAGGCCCAGCTCGCCTCCCGCCGTCCCCTCGAACCCGTCCCTCGCGGCCGAGACCGCCCAGTCCACCGGGTTGAACCGGGTCACGGTCCGCATCCAGCCGGGCATGAGCGGGCGCGCCATGATCATCGTCGACAGGAAGGTGAGCGGCAGGACGGTGAAGTTCATGACGGCCATGAGGATCTCGTAGCGGCCGGCCAGGAGGGCGAGGCCGTTGGAGGCGGCCCCGAAGGCGCCGCCCAGGAGGCCCGCCGCCGCCAGGACCGTGACGATTCCGAGGAGCCAGCTCCCCGGCCGCACGCCCAGGAGGAAGGAGATCACCAGGATCACGGCGGCCTGGAACATGACCGTGATCGCCGCGTGGAGGACCCGGGCGCCCATGAGGGCGCCGCGGCTGGCCGGCGTGGCCAGGAGGCGGTCCACGAAGCCGCGCTCGACGTCCCTGAGAAGCCCCATCCCGCCGTAGGCCGAGCTGAACAGGGACGACATGATGGCCAGCCCCGGCGCCAGGAAGCCCAGGTAGGAGCCGCCGGGAAAGCTCCGCAGCGAGCCGACCACCCGGAAGAGCTGGCTGAACAGCACCAGCCAGATGATGGGCTGGACGATCGACACGATGATCCAGATCGGCATGCGCAGGGAGATGCGGATCTCGCGGACGAGGAGCCGGAACGTGTCGCGGACGGCCTTCATCGTCCCGCCTCCCCTGCCCCCGCGCCCACGGCGCCGGCCGCCGCGTGGACGCTCTCGAAGGTGTGCCCGGTGGCGCGGAGGTAGACGTCGTCGAGCGAGGGGCGGGTGAGCGCCACCTGGGCGATCTCGATCCCGGCATCCTCGAGGGCCCCGACGATGCCCGGGACGGCCCGCGCGCCGTTGTTCACGTGCACGTGCAGGACGCGGCCCTCCCTTACGACCTCGCCGCCCGTCCCGAGCGCGGCCAGACGCTCGGCCGCGCGGGCCGGGTCCGCCCCTTCGGCCAGCTCCACGGTCACCCTGTCGCCCTGCAGCTCGGACTTGAGGTCGTCGGGCGTGCCGCGCGCCACGATCTCGCCGTGGTCGACGATCGCCAGCCGGCGCGAGAGGCGGTCGGCCTCCTCCAGGTAGTGGGTGGTGAGGAGGACGCTCACTCCCTCCTCGCCCGCCAGGTCGCGGACCTCCCGCCACATGACCGTCCGGCTCTCGGGGTCGAGGCCCGTGGTCGGCTCGTCCAGGAACAGGACCCGCGGCCGGTGGATGAGGCCGACGGCCACGTCGAGCCTCCGCTTCATGCCGCCCGAGTACGTCTCGACCATGCGGTCGGCCGCGTCCTCGAGGCCGAAGCGCTCGAGGAGCTCGTCCACCCGGGCCCGCAGCTCGGAGCCCCCCATGTCCTGCAGATGGCCCTGCAGCGCCAGGTTCTCCCGGCCCGTGGCCTGGATGTCCACCGAGGACTCCTGCGGCACGTAGCCGATGCGGCGGCGGACCTCGTCGGGGTCGGCCACGACGTCCACGCCCGCGACCCGGGCCCTTCCCGAGGTGGGCAGGGAGAGCGTGCACAGGATGCGGACCGCGGTGGACTTCCCGGCGCCGTTCGGACCCAGGAGCCCGAAGATCTCTCCCTGCTCCACGTGGAAGGAGATGCCCCGCAGGGCCTCGACCCCGTTCCGGTAGGTCTTGCGGAGATCCTCGACCTCGATGGCGTTCATCTCTCCTCGCTGCTCCCGGTGTCCGCGGCGCCGACGTCGGCGTGCGGTGCGCGTCCGGCAGGAGGCGTGCCGTACAGGCCCTCGCCGACGCGCGATCGGACGCCCTCGCTCCACGCGATCTCGGTCTCGAGCCTCGCGCGGCTGTGCTCGAGGAGGGCGTCGATCATCGCCCGCGCGGGACCCGACGCCCGCTCGGTCTGCCTCCGCACTCCGGCCAGCCCGGCGAGCCTGTCCCGGAGCGCCCCGATCCGCTCCTCCAGGAGGCCGGCCACGTCCTCCTCTGGGAGGAAGGGGAAGAAGGAGAGGGCGACATCCACCGGGTCGGCCGCCAGCCGGGGCCGGGCGAGGAGGTCGCGGAGGAGCCGGTCCCGTTCGCGGCGCCCCTCGGTCGTGATCCGGTAGAGCGTCCTCGGCGGCCCGCGCCCCTCCTGCTCGCGCCCCGCCTCCTCCAGGAGGCCTTCCCCGCACAGCCGCTTGAGCCCCGCGTAGATGGATCCGAAGCGGACGTCCGCCCACCGGTGCATCTGCCGCTCCTCGATGGCCTTCCGGATCCGGTAACCGTGGGTCCGGCCCATGGACACGAAGGCCAGGAGGACGAGGCGCGTGACCTCGCCCGAGGAGGGAGGGGAGGCGCCCGCGGTCACGGACACGGGGAGGCGCCCGACGTCACGGGCACCGGGCGGCGTCACGGCGTATATTCATGCTAGAATATATAAGCATGACTATTCGCGGGCACAAGGCCACCGCACGCGGGGCCCGGGCGGCCTCAGCCTCCGGAGCCCTCCGTCCTCCCCGCCAGCCGCGCCGCCTCCGCGAGCGGGAGGATGAGGCGGACGACGCGCTCGTAGCGGAGGTAGTCCCAGGCCCAGTTGGTGAGGACCACGATCCGGTTGCGGAAGCCGATGAGCCGGGCGATGTGGACGCCCACCCACAGGAGCCAGGCGGGGAAGCCGGTGAACGTCCGGCCGAAGATGCGCGCCACGGCGGCGTTCCGGCCGATCGTGGCCAGGAGGCCGGGGTCGCGGTAGCGGAAGGGCTCGGGCTCGCGCCCCTGCGCGGCCAGGAGGATGTTGCGGGCCGCCGCCTCCCCCTGCTGGATGGCGACCGGCGCCACCATGGGGAGCGGCTCGTCCGCGCCGACCGGCGCCGCGAGGTCCCCGACCACCCACACGCCGGGGCATCCGCGGGCGGCCAGCGTGGGCTCGACGTCCACGCGGCCCTGCCGGTCGGTGGGGAGTCCCCAGGCGGCGCCGACCGGGGCCCCGCGCACGCCCGCCGTCCACACCACCGTCTCGGCCGCGAGGCGCTCGCCGCCCTCGAGCTCCACGCCGGTGGCTCCGACCCTCCGCACCGCCGTGCCCGTCCGCACCTCGACCCCCATCCGGCCCAGGCGCCGTTCGGCGTAGGCACCCAGTCGCCCGGGCATGCCGCCCAGGAGCTCCCCGGCGGCTTCCAGCAGGAGGATGCGCACCTGGCCCGCGTCCAGGCCGGGGTGGTCGCGGAGCAGGGGGCCGTACACGAGCTCGGCCAGCGCGCCGGCGTACTCGACGCCCGTGGCGCCTCCGCCCACGATGACGAAGCTGAGCGCCCGGCGCCGCGCGTCCGGGCTCGGCTCGGCCTCCGCCCGCTCGAAGCGGGAGAGGACGTGGTTCCGCAGGGCCAGCCCGTGCTCGATCTGCCGGAGCGGGAAGGCGTGCTCGGCGGCCCCGGGCACGCCGAAGAAGTGGGGCGCGCTCCCGGCCGCGATCACCAGGTGGTCGAACGGGACCCACTCCCCGTCCTCTCTCCCGTCCGGCACGGCGATCCTGAGCCTGCGGCGCTCGAGGTCGAGCTGCCGCGCCTCGGCCATCCGGAAGCGCACGTTCGGCCAGCGCCGGACGATCCTGCGCACGGGAAAGGCGATCTCCGCGACGTCGATCTCGGCCGCCCCGATCTGGTAGAGGAGCGGATAGAAGGTGTGGTAGTTGTGGCGATCGAGGAGGAGGACGTCCGCTTCCGACCCGGCCAGGCGGCGGGCGACCTCGAGGCCGCCGAAGCCGGCTCCCACGACGACCACGCGCGTTCGACGGCTCATGCCCGATCTCCCCGAAGCAGTTGCGCGCCCCCGCGGCCCGCGGGATCTTCCGGCGACCCGCTCCGCCGGCTCCCCGCGATGGAGGTCGTACGAAGATGCCCCGACGGACCCTCGCCCGCACCCTGGCGCTCGTCTTCCTCCTCGCCGCGACGTCGGCGCCCGGAACCGCCGCGGCCGGGCCGCCGGGGGCCGCCCCGGGAGACACCGCCGCCGACACGGCCGGGACGGCCGTCCCGCAGAGCTTCGACTGGTGGACGGCGCGCGGGATCCCGGCCGCGACGCCCTGGGGACAGGCCGTCGACACGGCCGCCACCCGCAAGATCCTGTCGTGGACGACCGAGGCCGACTACACGACCCCGCTCGTGGACCACATCCCCGCGAGCGACGCGGTCTCGCCCTCCGACCACTTCGGGGACCCGATCGGGAAGCCGGGCACCCTTCACGACCTGGACCAGATCTACGGCTACTTCCGGGACCTGGCGGGGAGCACGCCCCGGGTCCGCTTCCAGCTCCTGGGCGGGACCGAGGAGGGCCATCACCTGGCGCTCGTCCAGGTGGGGAGCGAGGCCAACCTGGCCCGGCTGGATGCCATCCGGGAGGGCCTGGGGGAGCTGGCCGACCCGCGGACGACCTCGGGGGCCCGGGCGGACAGCCTGATCGCGGACCTCCCCCTCGTCTACACGTTCTTCGCCGGCCTCCACTCGCAGGAGACCGGCCCGCCCGAGATGGTGATGGAGCTGGCCTACCGGCTCGCGGCTTCCGAGGACTCGGCCATCCGCGCCATCCGCAAGAACGTGGTCGTGTTCATCGTCCCGGCCGTGGAGGCGGACGGGCGCGAGCGGGTGGTCGAGTGGCACCGGGCGCACGACGCGGGCGTCACCGACTACGACAGCATCGTCCCCGGCCCGCCCTACTGGGGCCACTACATCTACCACGACAACAACCGGGATGGGTTCGGCATGATCACGGACCTGACCCGCATCGTCGTGGACCTGGCCCTGAAGTGGCACTTCCCGATCGGGCACGACCTGCACGAGTCGGTGCCCTACCTGTACACGGCCACCGGGACCGGGCCGTACAACACGACGGTCGACCCGATCACGATCACCGAGTGGGCCTGGATGGCCAACGACGAGGTGAGCACGCTGACCGGCTACGGCCTGCCGGGCGTGTGGACGCACGGGTTCTACACGGGATGGTATCCGGGCTACATGATGTGGGTCACCAACATGGACCTGAACGGCCTGGGGCGCTTCTACGAGACGTTCGGGAACGGCGTGCCGGTCACCATGAAGCGGAAGCTCTCCGGCGGGGCCACGGACGTGGAGTGGTACCGTCCGAGCCCGCCGCGCGACTCGACCGTGTGGTCGCTCCGGGACAACACGAACTACATGGAGACGGCCGCGCTCACCGCCCTCTCGGCGGCGGCCGGCCACCGCGAGCGCCTGCTCCGGGACTACTGGAAGAAGGGGAAGAACGGCCTGGAGAAGGGCCGCACCGAGAAGCCCTACGCCTGGGTGGTGCCGGCCGACCAGCCGCGCCGGGCCGACGCCGCCGCCATGCTGGAGAACCTGCGCGCGCACGGGATCGAGGTGTCGCGCGCCACCGACGAGGGAGCGTTCGCCGGAGCGGGGAAGGCGTACGCGGCGCCGGACTCGGTCCGGGTGCGCAAGGGAGACTTCGTCCTCCGCATGGACCAGCCCTACCGGAACTTCCTCCTCACGCTCATGGAGCGGCAGCACTTCCCGGAGAACGCGCCGCCGCCCTACGACGACGTGGGCTGGACCTATCCGCTCATGTGGAACGTCGACGCGCACGCGGTGGGGGACAGCGCCGTGCTCGCGCTCGGGATGGAGCCGGCCGGGAAGGGCCCGATCCGGCTCGCGGCGCCGGTCGAGCACCCGGGCGGGGCCGACTGGTGGGCCGTCGAGCCCGCCGCCTCGGGCCGGGAGGTCCGGGCGTGGCTCGCGCTCCGGCGCGCCGACGGGTCGATTCCCGCCTTCGCGGCCGAGGACTCCTTCCCCGCCCGCGGCCGCACGTTCGCCCCGGGCACGTGGCTCGTCCCGGCCGACTCGGTCCGGCGCCCCGTGATCGACTCCCTCGCCTCGGACCTCGGGATGCGGGTCACGGGGCTGAGGGACGGGGACGTGCGCGGCGTGGCGCGCCACCCGATGGACCCGCCCCGGATCGCGCTCCTCCATACGTGGACGAACACCCAGGACGACGGGGCGGTGCGCTACGCGCTCGACCGGGCGGGCGTCCCGTACGCCTACCTGGCCACGACCGACCTGGCGCCGGGCGGGCGCCCCGCCGACCTCCGCTCGCGCTTCGACCTGGTGCTGATGGCGACCCAGGGGGCGCGCGCCACGGGCAGCCGGATCTTCGACGGGGTCGACCCGCGCTGGGGGCCCCTCCCCTACCGCCCGACCGCCGAGTACCCGGCCCTGGGGATCCCGGACTCGGCGGCCGACATCACCGGCGGGATGGGCTACGAGGGGCTGGCGGCGCTGCGCGAGTTCGTGCGCGGCGGCGGCACGCTCGTCACCCTGGGCTCGGCCAGCGACCTCCCGGTCGACATGGGGCTCGTCCGCCACGTGCGCCGCGTCGAGCCGGACGGGCTGTTCGTCCCCGGCTCGATCGTGCGGGGGAAGGTGACGAAGTCGCGGAATCCCCTGGCCTACGGGTACCCCTCGCGCGTCCCCCTCTACCACCAGTTCGGTCCCTACTTCCGGCTCGGCGACGAGCTGGACGGCCACGCGGTGGTCGAGTACGCCGGGGCCGACTCCCTCTTCCTGTCGGGGCTCGTGAAGGGCGGAGGGAGGATGGCCGGGGGGCCGGCCGTGGTGGTCGCTCCGCTCGGGGAGGGGAGCGTGGTGCTGTTCGGGTTCGACCCGATGCACCGCTACCAGCCGCAGGGCGACTTCGCGCTCGTGTGGAACGCGATCATGAACTGGAACGACCTGCGGACCGGGCTGGGTCCGGACGCCACGAGGGTCGGGGCCGGTGGGGAAGGCGGAGCCGGGGGGCGGTAGGCCGGGCGCCGCCGGGGCGGGGCGCGGAGGGTCGGGGGCCGCCGGCCCCGGCCGCTCGCGCGTCGCCGGCACGCCCGCCCTCGAGGTCGGCCTCGTCGCGGGGCTGGCCGTCCTCGTCCTCGTGGCCCACGTGGCCATGAACCTGTACACGCCCTACGGCGTCCACCGGGACGAGCTCCTCTACCTGGCCATGGGTCGCCACCTGCGGCTGTGGGGCATGGACTTCCCGCCCTTCATCGCGATCGTGGCGGAGGCCGAGCGCGGGCTCCTCGGGGACTCGCTCGCGGCCCTCCGGCTCCTCCCCGCCCTGGCCGGGGCGGGGACGGTCCTCCTGGCCGGGCTCGCGGCCCGGGACCTGGGCGGCGGACGCCTGGCCCAGGGGCTGGCAGCCTTCTCCGCGGCCGCCCTCCCGATCTTCCTCCGGGCCGGGAATCTCCTCCAGCCGGTCGTCTTCGACCAGCTGTGGTGGACGCTGGCGCTGTGGGCGCTGATCCGGATCGCGCGCAAGGAGGCAGATCGGCGCGCGGCGGCGGGAGGGGGAGGGTCGGGCGCGGAGACCGCCGACTGGCTCCTCCTCGGCCTGGCCGGGGGGCTCGGCCTCCTCACCAAGTTCAGCATCGCGTTCCTGGGCGCGGGACTCCTGGCCGGCCTCCTCCTCTCGCGCCTGCGGCGGACGCTGCTGGGCCGCGGACCGTGGCTGGCGGCGGGGACGGCCCTCGCACTCGGCTCGCCCTCGCTGGTGGGGCAGATCCGCCTGGGGTGGCCGGTCCTCGGCCAGCTCGGGGACCTGCGATCCTTCCAGCTCGACCGCATCGGGTACGGCGACTTCCTCTTCGGCCAGATCCTCCTGCTCGGCCCGATGGTCGTCCTGGCCGCCATGGGGCTCCTCGAGCTCCTGCGGGCGGGCGCCGCCGAGCGGCGAGCGGAGAGGAGCGCGTCGGGGCTCCTGGAGGGCGGGCTGGACGGTTCGAAGGCGGCGTTCGCGAGGGCCGGCATCCTGGGGCCGCGCGGGCCGGCGGAGCTGCGGGCGGTGGGATGGACGTGCCTGGCCGCCCTGGCCATCCTGATGGCGCTCCACGGGAAGCCCTACTACGCCGGCCCGCTCCATCCCGTGCTCCTGGCGGCCGGGGGCGTGTGGCTGGAGCGCATGGCCGCCCGGCTCGACGTCGCCGGGAAGTTCGATCCCGCGCGGGCCGCGCGGCTGGCGGGGCCGCTCGTCCTGTCGGTGTGGGCGGTCGCGCTCCTCCCGCTCTCTCTGCCGCTCCTCCCGCCGCGCGTCATGGCCGCATACGGGCGCCTCCCGGGGCTCGAGGACGCCCGCACCTCGAACCGGGGCCGGGTGCTCGCCCTCCCGCAGGACTACGCCGACATGCTGGGCTGGAAGGCGCAGGCGGAGACGGTGGCCGCGGTGTACCGCTCGCTGCCGCCGGAGGAGCGCGCGGAGGCGGTCATCGTGGGCGGGAACTACGGGGAGGCCGGCGCGGTGGACTTCTTCGGCCCCGGGCTGGACCTGCCGCCGGCCGTCGCCCCGGTGGGGAGCTACTGGTTCTTCGGACCGGGGTCGAAGCCCGGGCGGGTCGTCATCAAGATCGGCGGGAGCCGCGAGGACCTCGAGCCCTACTTCCGCTCGGTGGAGGAGGCGGCCGGCGTCAACGAGCCGTGGGTCGTCCCCGAGGAGCGCCACCTCGCGATCTGGGTGTGCCGCGACCCGTACGGGACGCTGCAGGAGGTGTGGCCGGCCTTCCGGGGCCAGAACTGAGGCGGCCGGCCGACTTTCGCTCTAGTCGTACAAGTAGAGGGAGCCGGCGCCGTCCGCCGGAAGGCGTCCACACCTGGAGGAAGCGTCGGGCGATACGTCCGGCATCGTCGGCCACTTGGGTCCTCCCTCCCGTCCTACTCCAGGTCCTCGAGCTCCCGGGCCCTCACGTGGATCCCGCGCGCGGCCAGCTCCTCGAGGTAGCGGTCCACCGGGATGGCCTCGTCGGGCGCGAACACGCCGGGCTCGGAGATGACGTCGCGTCCCAGCATCAGACCGACGATCGAGAGCGTGAAACCGGTGGTCCGCTCCATCGCCGTGATCCCCGTCACCGGGTCCTCGCGGTCCAGGAGGTCGAAGGCCACCGCGCCCGGCTGGCCGCCGCGCATCCCCCTCGCCACCACGCGCAGGACCACGAGGTCGGGCTCGTCGGGGAAGGTGAGGTGGGGCCTGGCGCACGCCAGGAAGACCTCGCGCGGGACGACCTCGGCCGAGTCCAGGGCGAGCGACTCCTCGGAGAGGAGCCCGAGGTCCCGGATGGCGCGCATGATCACCGCGTGGCCCGGGTAGCGGAGCGTCTTGTACTCGAGCCGGTCCACCGCGTCCTCGAAGCGGAAGGGCATGGTCGAGGCCCCGCCCGCGGTGTGGAAGGCCTCGAGCTCGCCCAGCTCCTCGAACTCCAGCGTCTCGACCTCCGTGAGCGCCTCGATCTCCTGGCGGCTCCCGCCGCGGATGATCCACGAGGGGGTCGTGTAGTAGTCGAGCGCGCCCTCGAGCGAGTAGACCACCTGGTAGTTGAGCGGCGGGTGGGGGTGCTGCGGGAGGCCGCCCACGTACATGCTCACCGACTCGGCCTCCTCCAGCCGCCGGATCCCCTCGGCCGCGAGCACGTTCACCATCCCGGGGGCGAGGCCGACGTCGGGGACGAGCGTGCAGCCGGAGGCGGCGGCGTCCCCGGCCATATCCAGCTGCTCGAAGACGATGTCGGTGTTCCCGCCCAGGTCGCTGTAGTCGGCGTCGGCCCCGATGGCCAGCCGCGCCAGGTTGCCGTTGAAATAGTAGGGCGCCGCCGAGAGCACGACGTCGTGCCCCTCCATGAGGTCGGCCAGCGCGCTCTCGTCCGTGAAGTCGGTCTCCGCGCGCTGCAGGCGCGGGTCGTCCGGAAGGAAGTCCGGGCCCGCGGGATACAGGTCGGCCAGCGTGACCCGCTCGACGTCGTCCTGCCCGAGGAGGTCGTACGCGCACGCGGAGCCCTGCAGGCCCGCCCCCAGCACCAGGAATTTCATCGCCACGGCATCTGTCTCCGGATGAGCGAGGGTTGAGGACGGCCCCATAGATAAGGGCCCGGCCCGGTTCCCGACAGGTGGACGCCGGGAGACCCTCGAACGGGAGGCGAGGATGCAGCGAGGCGAGGCGCGCGAAGGGCTCGTGGGGGCGGACGCGGCGGCGGAGCACCCGGTCGTCGGACCCGTCCCCTGGCTGTCCCTCCGGCTCCACCCGGAAAGCCCGATCCCCCTCCACCGGCAGCTGGCCGCGCAGCTCGGGGCGGCGGTGCGCGAGGGACGGTGGGACCCGGAACGCAGGCTGCCGAGTGCCAGGGCCCTGGCGGGTCGACTGGGCGTCGACCGCGGGACCGTGCTGGCCGCTTACCGGGACCTGGCCGGGGACGGGCTGGTGCGGGTACGACCGGGGAGCGGGGCCTACGTGAGCGGCCCCGAGCCCGGGGCCGGATCCGGCGGCGGGACGGACGCCTTCCGGGCCTTCGTCGCGCGGGAGCGGGCGAGGGGGGCGAAGACCGCCGAGCTCGCCGAGCTGTTCTCGCGCTGGCGCGCCTCGGTCGGGGCGGGCAGGGTGGTCGTGGCCGAGGAGGAGCCGGGCCTGGCGGGGCTGTGGAGGGCCGAGCTGGAAGCGCTGCTCCCGGGCGTCCGGGTCGAGACCGCCCTCCCCTCCGAGCTCCGGCGCGCGCCCGCGCGAGCCGAGGGCGCCGTCGTGGCGGCCTCCGCGCGGCACGTCCTCGGCCTGCGCGCGGCGCTCCCTCCGTGGGTGGAGGTCGTTCCGCTCCGCCCCCCGGGCGGCGCTCCCGAGCGGCGCCTCCTCCTGCGGATGGCGGTCGGCGCGGTCATCCTCCTCGTCTCGGTGAGCCCCGTCCTCCGGCGGCGCTTCCGGGAGGTGGCGGCGGGCCTCCGCGGTCGGGAGGTGGCCGCCGTGGCGTTGCCGCCCGAGCCCACGCCGCGACTGGAGCGGACGCTCCGGGTGGCGCGCTTCGTGCTCGCCGACGTGGCCTGCAGGCCGCGGCTCGAAGGCCGGGTGGACCCGCGCCGGCTGCTGGGGCTGAGGGTCCTCGACCCGGCCGTGGGAGCGGAGCTGGCCGAGCGCCTGGCGCTCGTCGCGCCGCCCGGGACCCGCGGCCGGATCGTGGCGCCGGGCACCCCGCGAAGACGGAGGACCAGAGCGTGAAGTGGCAGGTCGTGCAGGCCACCGTGTCCGAGGGCGCGCGCGAGCGCTACCTGGTCGCGTGGACCGAGTGGAGCGGGGTCCTCTTCCAGATGGGGATCGAGACCGAGCTCCTCGAGCGCGAGGGCCGGCGAGGTCGGTTCGTGGAGATCGCGCGCTTCGACTCGGGCGACGAGGCGGCGCTCGGCGACGACCGCCTCGTGCGGCTGCAGGCGGACCTCGACGCGGCGTGCGATGCCCGCGAGGGCGACCTCGGGCTCCTCCGCGAGGTGGACATCGGGGAGGGCTGATCCGGGAACTTGTCCGCCGCCGTGGGATAGGCTATTCTCGACGGCCCTCCGACGAGGGGGCGGGGCTCCGCCTGGAGCCCGTCACGGCCCGGACGGACGATGTCCGGATGCCGCGTTGGCCCGTAGTGTAACTGGCAACACGCTTGGCTCTGGACCAAGAGATTCCTGGTTCGAACCCAGGCGGGCCAACTTCTCGGAGGTGAAGGCACGAGGCGTGTCCTTCACCTCCTGTCGTTTTCGGGGCGGTAGGACAGCACGGCGCGGCGCGGGCCGGGAGGCGATGCGGCGCGACCGAACCTGGAGGGGTGGCCGAGTGGCTTAAGGCGGCGCCCTGCTAAGGCGTTGGGCTTTGCGCCCGCGAGGGTTCGAATCCCTCCCCCTCCGCTTTCCCTGTCTGAGCGTCCCGGGACGGGTGGCCGAGTGGCTTAAGGCGCACGCCTGGAGAGCGTGTGGGCTCGTAAGGGCCTCGTGGGTTCAAATCCCACCCCGTCCGTTGTGACAAGGATGTCGGGCGGGAGTTGGCGGGACGGCGCCTCGTGGGTGCTCCTGCGGTCGGCCCTGACGGGCCGATCCTCGGAGTGCGCTGCGCGCACCAAATCCCACCCCGTCCGTTTTGACGTGGATGTCGGGCGGGAGTTAGCCGGGACGGCGCCTCGTGGGTGCTCCTGCGGTCGGCCCTGACGGGCCGATCCTCGGAGTGCGCTGCGCGCACCAAATCCCACCCCGTCCGTGACAGATGAGCTCCGCGGGGCGCGAGGGCCCGGAAGGGCGGCCCGCGCCTCGTCCCGATCGGCGGGCGCCAGGCGTCCGATCCGATCCCGGAGGGGTGGCAGAACGGCAATGCACCGGTCTCGAAAACCGGCGCCCTCACGGGCTTGAGGGTTCGAATCCCTCCCCCTCCGCTCGACCTCGCGGCCGTGCTTGAGGTCCTCGGCCAGGTGGACCCTCGCCATTCCGCCTTCGCGGAGCTCGCGCTCGATCCTGTAGCGGCCCTCGAGCGCGGCGGCAATTGGGGCGAAGACGTCCGTCACCGGGCGGAAAGGACCCGTGCCATTGTCGGTGTGCACCCTTCGAACGTGCGGAACGTTCGATTCTGTGAGGGACGAGGCCGAGCGGCACGTTAGGCGTGCCTGCCGACGGGGCGCAATCGGCGGCGCAGCGCGTCGTTGTCCGACCCGGCGGAACCTGAACGGCGATGCGGTGCGCTACCCACTTCCCCCGGCCCGCCCGTCACCCCTTCCTGACGGTGTGTTGGTAGGACCGGGGACAGGCAGGAGAAGGAATCGGCGGCCGGATCAGGGACGGGCGTCGGCAGCCCGACGCCTCAGTCCTTCACCTTCGCCTTCACCTCCTCGAGCCAGTTCTGCACCAGGATCATCCGCTGGTCGGCGCTGCCCCCGCTCCCCACAAGGCGGGCCATGAGGAAGCGCTCGTCGCCGCGCGCGATGTCCCACTGGCAGCACCAGGTCGGGATCACATACTGGGCCGGGTCCAGGTGGAAGAGGACCTTGCTTGTCCCCGGGCTGAACGTCGGCTTCGTCCGGACGCTCACGTCGACCACGTCGTTGTTGGCGTCGACGTAGAAGAGCTCGCGGCCGCTGTGCGCCCACAGCGGGCCACGGCCTCCGTCGGTGGAGATCTGCCACTTGCCGGCGTTCACGTCGGGGAAGGGCCGCACGAACACGTTCTCCCGTCCGGTCTCGCTGGACACGTAGGCGATCCAGCGCGAGTCCGGGGACACCTGGGGGTCCGTCACGTCGTAGCCGGCCGCCGTGACGAGAGCCCCGGCGGTGTCCGCTCCGGGGCGCACGAGGAGGATGCCGCGGCCTCCGCGGGCGCCCGGCGTCCCGGCGGTTCGCAGCACGAGCCACTTGCCGTCGGGGGACCACAGGGCCTGGGCCAGATCGCTCGGATACGAGTAGAGCAGCGATGCCTCTCCCACTCCGTCCGCGCGCTTCGTCCACCCCCGGAGCCGCGTGGTGTCGTGCACCGGCCGGTACGAGACGAAGGTCACCGAGCGTCCGTCGGGGGACCAGTGCGGAAAGTAATCGGCCGCGGAGTCGAAGGTGAGGCGCGAGAGCGGACCGTGCGGCAGCCGCTTGATCCAGACGTTGTCGCCGGCGGCGGTGTGGATCCCGGCGGCCAGCCGCATGCCGTCAGGAGAGAGGGTCCACGCCCAGTTGCCGGGGCCGGGATCGAACGTCCACGAGGAGTCCACGGGCGTTGCCGCGCCCGTGCGTGTGACCCAGACGAACTCGTCCAGGCCCGAGCCGGCCGGGCCGCTCATCATGAGGAGCGTACCGCTGCGCGAGAGCGCGAACTTCGCGAACGTGCCCCCGTCGACCTTCACGCCCTTGAGGAGCGGGACCGCGGGACCGGTCGTCTCGAGCGACTTCAGGTCGAAGGGGGCCGCGACCACGCTCCCGTCCGGCCGCACGTACACGAGCTGGCCGAGGGACGTGTAGTCCGCCAGGAGGGCGCCGCTCACCACCCTGCGCGCCTTACCCGAGCGGAGGTCGAGCGCCCAGATGTCCTGGACGTGCTGACAGTTGAAGTCGCAGACCGTGAACAGCACGCCCCTGGAGTCGGGCAGCGCACGGGGGGAGATGTCGTAGCGCCCCGTCGGCGGGGCCCACACGGAGTCGGCCGTGCCGCCGCCGGCCGGGATCCGACGCAGGCGCCACTTCGAGTCCGCGTAAGCGATGGTTCCATCGGCCAGCCAGGCGGCCCCGGTCGACACACCGCTCGTGGAGTCGGCGAGGACGATCGAGGCCCCTCCCCCGATCCGTATCTTGCGGAGCTGGGGGCCGCTGCCACCGGGAGCCATGTACAGGACCCACTGCCCGTCTGGTGAGAAGGAAGGCGCGACGGCCCCGTCGGTGCCCGCGAGCGCGGTCGGCTCGAGCTGATCGCGGCGCTTCACCCACAGCCGCTGCCCGCTGGAGCCGGGTCCGGGGCCCACGTACACGATCGACGAGCCATCGGGGGCCAGGGCCATCGAGGGAAAGCCCTGGTCGATGGGCTTCTGGCCGGGAGCGAACGCCAGCCCGTAGCGAGTCACCGGCACGGGCGCGGCCGGCCGCAGGAGGGCCCAGGCCAGGGCGCCGGCCACTGCCACGAGCACCGCGGCCAGTGCGGTCAGACCCACGGCGACGCGCTTCCACCGGGAGCCCGCTATGGCCGCCCCCGTCTCGGCGCCGTGCCGGAAGCCCGGATCGGCCAGCGCCCCGGCGAACGCCCCCGCGCTGCGGAAGCGGTCCGCCGGCACCTTCTCCAGCGCCCGCCGGATCGCGGCGTCCACGTTGGCCGGAACGGAGCGCCGCTGCTCCCTCACCGACGCGGGCGGCTCGGTGATGATCTTGCCCAGCACCGCCTGCGCCGTGCTCCCCGTGTGCGGCGGCTCCCCGGTGAGCATCTCGTACAGCACGCAGCCCAGTGCGTAGAGGTCCGTGGCCGGGCCCACGTGAGCATCGCCCGTCGCCTGCTCCGGGCTCATGTAGTGCGGGGTCCCCAGGCTGAGGCCCGTCTCCGTCAGCCGCCCGCCGCCCGCCGCGCCCACCGCCAGCGCGATCCCGAAGTCCGAGAGCACCGGCCGACCCGCCACCAGGAGGATGTTGGCCGGCTTCACGTCCCGGTGCACCACCCCGTGCTCGTGCGCATACTCCAGCGCCCCGGCCACGTCGGTGGCGATCCTCACCGCCTCGTCCACCGGAAGCTGGTGCTCGCGGTCGAGCCTGTCCCGCAGACTCTCTCCCTCCACGTAGGGCATGACGTAGTAGAGGAAGGAGTCGGCCTCGCCCGAGTCGAACAGCGGCAGGATGCCCGGGTGCTGGAGGTTGGCGGTGGTGCGGATCTCGGCCAGGAAGCGCTCGCCGCCCACCACGGCGGCCAGCTCGGGCTTGAGCACCTTGAGGGCGACACGGCGGTCGTGCTTCAGGTCCTCGGCCAGGTACACCGTGGCCATGCCGCCCTGGCCGAGCTCGCGCTCGATCCGGTAGCGGCCCTCCAGGGCGGCGGCCAGGCGCGTGAATGCGTCCGTCACCGCAGAGACACGGCGAGCATTATGGTCGGCGTGTAGCCTCCAGACGTCGGGGACGCTGGATCCTGCCAAACATCAAGGATGACGCCACGTTAGGAGCGCCGGCCTACGGGGCGCAAGCGCCGGCGGCACTGCCCTCTCTCGAGCGATCGCGCAGAGACAAGGAGCTGGAAGCGCCCTTCACTGCGCCGCCGTCGTCCCCCCGGTCCCGCCGCCACCCCCTCCTGACGGGGTGCCGGTAGGGCCGGGAGCGGAAGATTCGGCGAGAGGCGGGGCTCCGACGGAGCGGCCGGAGGCGCGGACCTCAGCGCGGGTTTGCGCTGTCGAGAATGCGAAAGGCCTCCTGCCGCTGGTTCATGACGCGGGCGCGGACCTCCGCGAGCGCGTGCTGAAAGGCGGTGTCCGACCGCACCGGGCCGAAGTCCGGGTCGTCCAGGAAGTGCCGGAACGGCTGTTCAGTCGCGACCTTTACGTAATCGCGGAGGCGCCTCGCCGCCTCGGCGCCCTGGCCCTGTACGGCGGCCAGCTCCACCAGGGCCGCAGGCATCCCCGGAGACAGCCGGAAGGCCTTCGCCACCTGCCCGAGCCACGCCTCCGCCCGGCGCGCGAGGGAGTCGGCGCCCAGCGTGTCACCCGTGGCGAGGCGGGCGCGCACGATCTCGGGCGCGGTCCAGACGGCATCCGACCACGAGCGCGTCTTCAGTGCTTGCTCGAGGAGCCTTCGGCCACGGGCCGCCTCACCCATCCACACGTAGATCTGACCCCGGTACATGCGACCGATCGCGACGCCCTCGAGCGCCTGGACCGTGTCTGCCAGCGCCAGGGCTCCGCGGTAGTCCCTTCGCGCAGTCCGCAGATCCAGCAGGCCCTGCCAGGCCCACGCATAGGTCGAGTCGATGGCGATGGCCTCCCTGAAGGCCCGCTCGGCCCTGCGGTCCAGGTACAGCCCGAAATAAGTGTCGCCCAGAGCCCACCACCGCACAGGATTCAGGGGGTCCAGGTCCCGCGCCTTCCGCTCCCACTCGAGCGCGTCCGGCAGATCCTGCTTCCATTTGAACGCCTGGGACAAGTTCCACATCAGCTCCGGGTTTCCCGGGTTCAGCCTCACGGCCCGCCGGGCCAGCGACAGCGCCGAGTCGCGCTCGCTCAGACGCTCCGCCTTCAGCCCGCGGTACTCCGCCCGAAGCCACGGTACCCTGGCGTGGAGAATGGCCTGATCGTATGCCATTCGGCTCGAGTCGCTGTTGTGGGGCACCCACCGCTCCCATCGAAATCCGACGCCGAGCCAGTACCATGCGGCCGCGAACGTGGAGTCCGAAGCGACGGCCTGCCTCAGCAGCCGGACGCCCTGCGCGGCCGTCGCCGAATCGAGGAGCGTGGTCGGCTCGAGCAGGCTCTTCGCCCTGAAGTAGGCATCGCGCGCCACCGGGTCTCGCGTCTGTCCCGCCTCGAACCGCTCCTCCTCCTTCCTCGTGAACGAGGAGCGAAGGGATTCGGCGATCCGTCGCGCAACGTCCATCTGGACGGCAAGCTCCTGCTGGACGGGTCGGGCGAAGCGCCCCGACCACAGCGTCCTGCCGCTGACTCCGTCCACCAGGCGCGTGGCGATGGCCAGGCTGTCCCCGGCCCGCACCAGGGCCCCTTCCACGAGGTAGCCGGCTCCCAGGCTGTCGGCGATCACACGCGCTCCGACATCCCGGGAGTCGGCGAACTTCGAAGTGCTGGTCCGGCTCACGACCTGGAACCCGGGCACTACCGACAGCGCCGAAGTCAACTCGTCCGTCATCGCGTCCGCGAAGTAAGCGTCCGACGAGTCCGGGCTCATGTTCTCGAGCGGCAGGACGGCTATCGTCCGGACGCTCCCGGTCGCGGGCGGGCGGTCCGCTCCGACTGTAGCGTACGAAGAGACGTCATTTCGGGCCCGGTAAGCCAGGATCGCTCCGGTCGCCACGAGAACGAGCGCGACCGCCATCCACGGCCGCCAGCGTGAGGCGCGGGCGTCGTCGGGCTCTCCCCCGGCACCGGGTGCCGGCTCCCCCGCGGGCTCCACGTGAGCCGGCTCGGTCGCCGTCGACGCCTCGCCGGTCGACGCCGGGGCCCCGGAGCCGGCGCGAGCGCCGTTCTCCGGACTTCCCACCGAACGCGCCTCGGTCGTGATCCGGTCAGTCCGGATCGCGGCGGCCAGAGCTTCGGTCTCGGCCGAGGGCTCCAGGCGGAGTTCCTCACGCACCCTCTCGGCGAAGCGCTCATAAGTCCGCAGAGCACCCGCCCGGTTGCCCTGTTCGACGAGGACGCGCATCAGGAGCTGGAGGGTCGCCTCGTCCCATGGATCGAGCGCCGCGGCCCGGCGAGCCCAGCCCTCGGCCTCCCGCCCTTCGCCCCTCTGCAGGGCGGATTCGGTCAGCCGCCTGGCCGCATTGCGGGCCCGAAGGCGCAGCCGCCGCCGCTCGACCTCCACCCACCGCTCGAACTCCGGCGCGCCTTCTACGGCGACCCCCGGGAGGTACTCGCCGCCGTAGAGATCCAGAGCCTCCGCATCGTCGCCCGCCTCGATCGCGCCCTCCATCTCCGCCACGTCGCAGCGCAGGCGATCGGGAGCGAGCCCCACTTCCTGCTCGCCGCGCGAGACCAGGACGTCCCGGCCCAGGGACCGGCGGAGGAAGTGAAGGGAGGTGCGGAGGGCGTGGCGTGCCCGTTCCTCCTCCCGGTCGGGCCAGAACAGCCCCAGGAGCGTTCCGCGGGGCACGAACTCGGGGGTTCGAGGAGAGGCGACGTAGGCCAGGAGCGCGAGGCGCTTGGGCTGGGCGAGAATCGAGCGCAGCTCCCGGCCGTCGGTGGCCGTAAGCGACACTCCACCCAGCGTGCGGAATTCGATCATCGACCCCCCCCGCGCGGAGCGACAATATTGGGAATAATGCTCCGCGGCGCCACGGTCTGCCCTCCCATCCTCGGGGCTACGAGCGGATGGGGACAGCGGACGTTCTCGTGAAAGGCTATCCGCAAGTCATTTGCTTACAAGGAAATGAGGCCCAGGCTCCGCGCCTCGCGGGCGGTCGCGCGCGCCCGCCGGCCCTTCGGAGTACGCTCGGGTGACGCGTGGAATACGCTCCGGTGACGGCCGCGGGCTATCCGTTCCTCTCACCCTTCACCCGAGAGGAGGACACCATGTTGTCTGCCCGAGGCTCCCTGCTCGCATTCACCGGGCTCGTGGCGCTCGCCACGCTGGGCGCGTGCGACCAATCGCCGATCGCCCCGGATCACGCTTCCATCCCGGCGTTCCAGAGCGGCAACCAGCCCGCCGATCCTGCTGCGACGTGTGCCGACCCGGTGACCAGCGCCCCGACCGGTCCGGCCACGGTCACCGCCAAGTCGACTCCCTACGGCCGGGTGCTGGCCATCGGCTCGGGCAAGTACGCCGGTTGCTCCCTGTACCTGCTCACCTCCGACCAGCTCAATGCGCTGACCGGCGCGGACTTCGCCTGCAGCGACAACTCGAACTCCGCAGGGGAGCCGTGCGACGCCGTCTTGTGGCCGGCGCTTCTCACCGACGGTGATCCGATCGCGGGACCCGGGGTCAATCCCTCCCTCCTCGGGACCGTGACCCGCAACGATTTCCCCGACGACGTCACCTCGGAGCCGGTGCGGCAGGTCACCTACGCCGGTTACCCGGTGTACCGGTTCTTCCTGGATGAAACGCCTGGGGAAACGGACGGGGCCAACTTGTTCGACAACGTGGTCAGCCCCACTGGCATCTGGTACCTGGTCGAGCCGAGTCGCGGCCGTGTGGCGCCGGGGAAGGCGCAGCTGCAGCTCGAGACCGCCCCGCTCGACGGCACCGGAGCTGAGCACACGGTGCTCGCCGTCTCGCTGAACGACGGCTTCGTGAAGCTGCCCGACGCGAGCTTCCCCGTCTATACCCTGAACAGCGACCACGGCCACCAGAGCGCGTGCGTGGGCCAGTGTGCCGTGTCCTGGCCACCGGTGCTCACCACCGGGCGCCCCGAAGCAGGCCCCGGTGTCGACCAGCACGCGCTCGGGATCATCGTGAGGCCCGATGGCACCCACCAGGTGACCTACAACGGTCGGCCCCTGTACCTGTTCATCGACGACGCCTACATCCCGGGCCTCGGCGGGACCAAGAGCATCAACGGAGCGGGCGCGAGCACGCCGTGGGGCGTGTTCAACACGATTCCGTCCCTGTCCTCGCCCTAGCACGGCTCGAGAACCGGGAAGAAGGATCGCGAGCACCCGGCCGGCGGCCGGGTGCTCCCTTCCCGCGCCGGGCGCCCGAGGGCGGTGACGGCCCGGTAGAGAGGTCCTCCCGCCCCATTGGCCGTCCCTGGCCGCCCTGCCCAACCGCCGTCCGCGCCTGACGGGGTGCCGATCGGACCGGGGGCGCAGAAGCCCCCTCGGCCCACCCTCCCCGGAGCCGCCGCGCGTTCTTCGGTCCCCTGACGTCTCCGTTTGACGGCGATGCAGGCCCCGGCGAGCTTCACAGCATGAACGGATCTTCGGAACCTGGACACCGCTCCCGCTCCTTCTTCGGCGAGCTCAGGCGGCGCCACGTGTTCCGCGTCCTGGCCGTGTACGTGGCCGTGGCGCTCGGCGTCCTCCAGGTCGCCAGCCTCACGTTCGGGCCGCTCCACCTTCCGTCCTGGGCCCTGACCTTCGTCGTCGTGCTCGCGCTGCTGGGACTCCCGGTGGCGGCCGTGCTGGCATGGGCGTTCGAGACGACGCCCGACGGGGTGCGGCCGACGCCGGGCGGGGCGGGCGGGAGCTGGACCCACGCGGCCGGCCTCCTGGTGGGCGCGGTCGCGCTCACGGTGGCCGCCGGTTTCGGGGCCAGGGCGTGGCTCGGCGCCTCGGCGCTTCCCTTCCTCGGGGGCGCTCCCGGGCCGTCGGCGAGCGCGCCGCCCCGGGCCGCCGCGGACTCGGCGACCCCGGCCCCGGGAGAGACGTCCTCCGCCATCCGCCTGGCCGTCCTCCCGCTCGAGGACCGGAGCCCGGATGCCCGGAACGCCTACTTCGCCGGGGGGATGACCGACGAGCTCACGACGGCCCTGTCCACCGTGCCCGGCTTCGTGGTGGTGAGCCAGGTGAGCGCTTCGCAGTTCGTCGGCTCGAAGGCGGGCGCACGTGAGATCGCCGACAGCCTGGGGGTGCGCTACCTGCTGACGGGAAGCGCGAGCCTCGCGGCCGGCCGGGGCGCGCTCACGGCCCGGCTGGTGGACGCGCGGGGCGACAGCGCGGTGTGGACGAAGCGGTTCGAGCGGCCCGCGCGCGACATCCGGGACCTGCAGGTGGACGTGGCCGACCAGATCGCCGAGTCCCTGCGATCTTCCTTCACGCAGCGGGAGGAGGAGCGGATCGTGGCCGGTCAGACGCGCGATCCCGTGGCGCACGACCTGTACCTGCGGGTGCAGAATTTCGGAACTTCCATCTACCGGGACTCGGCCACGGCCGAGCGGGGGATCGAGCTGCTTCGGCGTGCGCTGGACCGCGACTCGACGTTCGCGGCCGCCTGGTTCGACCTGGCCGGGTTGTATCCCGCGTTCGATTCAGCCGCCAGTTGGGCCGACTCGGCCCGGCGGGCCTACGACCGGGCCATCCGCTGGGCGAAGGTCCCCGCCCTGAGGGCCGTGTACCGGTCGGTGGAGGCGTACGCACTGGGCCGGGACCGCGATTCCGCAGTCGCCGCCACCCGCGAAGCCGTGGAGGCCAATCCCGGCAACGCGAGGCTCATCTATACGCTGGCGCAGGCATACCGGGGCCGGGGGGACCTGCCGGATGCCGTGACGTGGGGCCGGCGAGCGCGGGAGCTGGATCCGCTCAATCCGGCCCTCTGGTCCTTTCTGGGGGGCTGCTACTGGGGAGTGGGCCTCGAGCAGGAGGCCGAGCGCGCTTTCCGGAGGGAGATCGACATCGACCGGACCAGGAGCAGCGGCTGGTCCGACCTGCGCGACCTCCGAGCCTGGCAGGGGCGATATGCGTTGGCGCTGGCCCTGGAGGACAGCCTGGTGGCGCTGGTCGGGGATCCGGACGAGCTCGCGGAGCGTGGCCAGCTGTTCGTCCAGAAGGGCGACGTGGCGCACGGCGACCGGCTGCTCGAGCGTGCGCTGAGAACGCGGCCGTGGGGGGACGTGGTGCTGCACGTTCCCGAGCTCGTCAGGGCCCGGGAGCTCGCGGGCGACACCGTTGGCACCGGAGCACTCGTCCGCCGGACCGAGGCCAGCCTCCGGCGCCTCCCCTTCGGTAACGGCAGGTTCCAGCTGGTCGAGATGGCCGCCGTCCGCGGCGACGGCCCCGCGGCCGCCCGGCGCCTCCGCGCTTACACGGAAGAGGGGGGATACACGCCCCTGGCCTTGCTCGTGAACGACCCGGACTTCGGCGCCGTCCGATCGGACACGGCGTTCGAGGCGGCGGTCCGGGAGGCCCGGGCCGTGATCGAGCGACAGCGGCGGGAGGTGCGCCGCATGCTGGCAGCGGACGGAGGCTGAGCGGGCAGCCGCGCAGATGAGGGCCGCCGACCCGCCGAGGGGGCTCGCCCGCGGTCACCGCCCGTCCCCTCCCGCGGCCTCCGTCCAGGCATCGTCGCTCCGGTCCACGTCCGGGAGCCGGTGGTCCGGGTCGACGACCACGGACTCCAGGGGGCTCTCCGAGTCGTAGCGGAACGAGAAGGTCGGGCCCTGCTTCCAGATCTCGACGGGCAGATGCACCGTGCCCGTCCGGCCGTTCTCCTCCCGGACCCGCACGGTCGCCGGCATGACCATCCGGTCCTCGTTGCGCAGCGTGATGAGCGAGCCCTTCGACGGGTCGTCGTCCACGTACGCCACGCCGGAGACCGCCTGGTCCAGCGTCCACGTCTCGTAGAACCACTCCTTCCAGAACCAGTCCAGGTCCTCGCCCGCGACGTCGTTCATGGTGCGGAAGAAGTCCTTCGGGGTGGGGTGGCGGTACGCCCAGCGACGGATGTAGGCCCGGAACGCCTCGTCGAACCGGTCGGGGCCCAGCACGTCCTCCCGGAGCAGGTGGAGGGCCACGGCGGGCTTCACGTAGTTGTTGAAGCCGACGTAGTCGCGGCGCACGTCGTCGGCGTGGGTCATGATCGGGTCGGGCTGGCCGGAGCGCTCCTCGGCCGCCACGAACAGGGCCATGGAATCGGCCATCGCCAGGTAGGGCGCGTACCGGCCGTCCTCGTAGTCCAGGGTCGAATGGATGTCGATGAAGGAGTTGAAGCCCTCGTCCATGAAGCCGTAGCGGCGCTCGTCCGAGCCCACGATCATGGGGAACCAGGTGTGGCCCATCTCGTGGGTGGTGACGCTCCACAGGGAGCGCCCCGCGGCCTTCCAGCCGCAGAAGACGATCCCGGGGTACTCCATGCCGCCGGCCGCGCCGGCGACGTTGACGGCCGCCGGCCAGGGGTAGGGATACCATTGCCGCGAGTCGTACTCGATCGTGTGCTTCACGTACTGCGTGGAGCTTCCCCAGGCGTCCTTCCCCGCCACCTCCACGGGATAGGCCGACTCGGCCAGCGCCGTCCTCCCGTCCGGGAGCCGGATGCGGGCGGCGTCCCAGACGAACGCCGGGGAGGCGGCCCACGCCACGTCTCGCGTGGAGCGCATGGAGAAGTGCCAGGTCGCGGTCCCGCGGCCGTCCCGCTCCCCCCGCTCCGACCGCGTCCGGCCGATCTCCGCGGGTCGGCGGATCATCACCGTCGTGTCGCTGCGCGCGGCCTCGGCGAGCCGGCGGCGCTCGGCGGCGGTCAGAACCTCGTCGGGGTTCTCGAGCCGGCCGGAGCCGACCACCCGGTAGCCCCTCGGCACGGTGACCCGGTAGTCGATGTCCCCGTAGTCCAGGTAGAACTGCCCGCGGCCCAGGAAGGGGAGGACGTTCCAGCCCACGACGTCGTCGTACACGGCCATCCGCGGGAACCACTGCGCGATGGCGAACACGGGTCCGTTCTTGGTCCGGTACCAGCCCGTCCGCTGCCGGAAGGGCGTGATGGGGAAGGAGTAGGCGATGCGGACGCGCGCCTCGCCGCCCCGGGGGGCCAGCGGCCGGGGAAGCCGGATCCGCATGCGGGTGTCCGTGATCCGGTGGTCGGCGGCCCGCCACGCGCTGTCGCCGGCCTGGCGGACCTCCACCGAGCGGATGTCGTAGCCTCCGTCGAAGCCGGGCGTGATGTAGCGCGGGTTCCGTACGGCCGCCGTGACCGCGCCGCGCGAGCCCTTCGCGTAGAGGTTCTGGTCGAGCTGCAACCACAGGGCGCGGAGCGTGTCGGGGCTCCGGTTCGTGTAGTCGATCTCGACGGTGCCGGCCAGCGTCCTGGCCGAGTCGTCGAGGGTCACGGCGATCCGGTAGTCCGCCTCGTTCTGCCAGTAGAGGGGGCCCGGCTCGCCCGAGCCGCTCCGGTAGGCCGTGCCGGGCGCGTCCAGGAAGGTGGCGTCGAACACCTGCCGCGGGTCGTAGCGCTGCTGGGCGGAGACGCTCCCGGCCGCCAGCGCCAGGGCGAGTGCGGCCGCGACGCCCGCCGCGGCCCGTGCCCTTCGTCCGGAACCGGCCCGCGTCGTTCGTCCGGGCCCGCTCGCCGGGCGCGCACCCCGCCCCGCGCCCATCAGTACAGCCCCACCTTCCCCGACACGCTCCCGATCAGCTTCTGCGGGTCGTAGCCCACCCCCTGCCGGAAGACCATCTCCACCTTCCGGATGTCCGAGATGTCCTCGGCCGGGTTCCCGTCGATGATGACCAGGTCCGCCTGCTTGCCCACGGCCAGGGAGCCGATCCGGTCCGCGCGGCCCAGGTACCGCGCGCCGTTCAGGGTGCAAATGCGGATGGCCTCGAGCGGCGTGAAGCCCGCCTCCACCAGGAGCTCGACCTCCCGCTGGTCGGAGAAGCCGGGGATGACGCCGCCGTAGCCGGTGGGGTCGGTGCCCGCCAGCAGCAGACCGCCCGCCCGGGCGAAGCGCAGCTCCATTGCCATGTCCTTCTTCAGCAGCGAGGGATAGATGGAGGCCGTGTCCTGCTGGATGCGCCGGTAGGTCTTCTCGAACCGCTCCCTCAGGATCGGGTCCAGCACGTCGAGCCCGGGTGGCTGCGGCCGGCCGGGGGTGAAGGTCTCGAACACGGTGAGGGTGGAGGTCACGGCCACGTGGTGGGCGAGGAGCGTGTCCACGAGCGCCCCGAACCGTGGACCGCCCGGATCCACGCCGCTCAGCGCCTCCATGCCCGCGCGCTGCCCCGGACACTCGTCCGGCTTCTTGTCCGCCACGAAGTCGGTCGAGACGAAGAAGCCGTGCTCCAGGTCGTCGATCCCCAGGTCCGCCGCCTCCCGGTAGGTCACCGAGCACAGGTGGCCGGTGATCTTGAGCCCCCGGGCGTGGGCCTCCTTCACGGCGGCGCCCAGCTCGGCCCGGGTGATCATCATGTACGCCTTGAAGGAGGTGGCGCCCGCGTCGGCCCAGAAGTCCACCATGCGCGTGGCGTCGGCGGCGTCCTCGAGCGTGTGCATCTGCTCGAAGGGGTTTCCTGCGCCCTGGAGGTACGGACCCGTGGCGTCGATCCACGGCCCGGGCTTCCGGCCCTCCGCGATGAGCCGCGCCGCGGCCAGCTCCCCGTAGCCGTTCACGTTCCCGGCCGTGCGCATCGTGGTGACGCCGCCCGCCAAGTAGAGCCGGGGGAAGCTCTGCGTCTCGTTGCCGTAGACGCCCGGACCGGTCGGATAGAAGAGGTGCTCGTGCATCATGACGAGCCCGGGGAGCACCGACTTTCCGCCGAGGTCCATCACGAGGGCGCCGGCCGGAACCTTCACGGAGGAGGCCGGTCCCAGCGCCGCGATGTTCCCGTTTCGGATGACCACCGTCTCGTCGTCCTTCGCCGGCGACCCGGTCCCGTCGATGACCCGAACGTGCGTGAGGGCCACCACGGGGGTGTCCACGGCCACGTACTGGCGGACGTCGGCGGACAGCTCGGGCTGCTGCGCCGCGGCGCGGGAAGGCGGCAGGGCGAGCGCTGCCGCGCAGGCGACGAGGAGTGCGAGGGCGCGGAGAATCGGAGGTCTCGTGGCGGCGGAGCGGAGCGGCGGCATGCTGGACTCGAACATCGGGCGGAGCCTCCGGAGTGGACGTGAACGGACCGCGCCACGGTAGGCCCCCGGAGCCCGGGGCGGCAAGCGCCCGGACCCCCGGCCGGCGGCTCCTCAGGCGGCCAGGAATCCCCGCAGCGCCGTTTCGGCCCCGTCGGGATCGTCCCGGTGCACGCCGTGCCCGCAGTGCTCGAACAGCCGCAGCTCGGCCGCGCCATCCGGAAGCTTCGCCACGATCTCCTCCGAGCAGGCGACCGGCGTGATCGGGTCCTGGCGGCCGGCGAGCACGAGCGCGGGACAGCGGACCGCGGACAGACCGGCGCGGAGGTCCATGGTGCGCATCTCGCCCAGGACGAAGCGCTCCAGGACGTCGGGCCGCATGATGGCGCGCTTCTTCAGGGCCGCCGCTTCTTCCGGATGCGGCACCGGATTGTAGAGCGGCAGGCACACCTCCAGGTACTCGGTCCGCGACGCCTCGTCGGGTTCGGTCCAGAACCGCTCCGCGACGGCGCGGGCCCGCTCGCCTCCCAGCTCCTCCATCATGTCGAAGGTCTCCTGCAGGTGCATGCGCGCGGCGGTCGAGGAGAACACGACCTTCGCCGGGTGGTCCGGGTGCCGGGAGGCGTAGCTCAGGGCCACCATGCCCCCGAACGAGTTGCCGTAGACGCACGGCTCCTCGATCCCGAGCTCGTCGCACACCGCCCGGACGTCGTCCCCCCATTGCGCCAGGTTCCAGGTCTCGGGCTCTCCCGTCGAGCGGCCGTTCCCGCGGTGATCCAGGTAGAGCACCTGGTGGGTGTCGGCGAAGCGGTCGAAGTAGGGCCGCAGGGTCGTGTGGTCGAAGCCGGGCCCTCCGTGCAGGACGATCAGGGTCGGGCGCTCCGAGACGCTCTCCGGGGCCAGCGTCAGCTGGCTGCCCACGGTATCGAAGTAGATCCTGGCGGTGCCGATGTCGATGTACACGGTGCTACGCCTCTCGAATCAGCTCCCAGAACTTCTCGAGATCGATGTTGCCGCCGGAGACGACGGCCACGATCGGACCGCGGCCGGCCTTCCCGGCCAGCGCCGCCGCCACGGGCAGCGCGCCGGCGCCCTCGGCGATGATGCGCGCCTTCTCCGCCATCACACGCATCGCGTGGCGGGTCTCCTCGAGGGTGACCACGATCGAGCCGTCCACCACCGGCCGCATGCGCTCCCACATGCGGGGGAAGAGGCTCTGCCCGCCGGCGCCGTCCACGAAGGAGGCCTCCCATTCGTCGAACACCTGCGGGGATCCCGCCTGGAAAGAGCGCGCGGCGGGCGCGGCCGTCTCCGGCTCGGCGCCCCACACCTCCACGTCCGGCCGGAGCGCCTTGATGGCGCTGCCCAGGCCCGTGACGAGCCCGCCTCCCCCGATCGCGGCGACGACCGTCGCCACGTCGGGCGCGTCCTCCAGGATCTCGAGCGCCATCGTCGCGTGCCCCGCGATGAAGTCGTGGTCGTCGAAGGGATGCACGAAGGTGCCGTCGATTCCCGGGTACTCGCGCGCCTCGAGCGCCTTCCAGGCGACGTCGTAGGGCACCGGAACGACCTCCGCCCCCAGGGCGCGCATGCGCTCCATCTTGGAGACGGGGGCGGTCTCGATGGCCACGACGGTGCAGGGGACGCCGGCCTTCCGGGCCGCGTACGCGACGCCCTGGCCCGCGTTGCCCGCGCTGATCGTCCATACCCCCCGCGCGCGGTCGGACTCGGAGAGGGTGGCGACGGCGTTGGCCGCGCCGCGCAGCTTGTAGGCGTTGATGGGCTGGAGATTTTCGAGCTTGAGGCGGATATCGGGAGACTCGGAGCCCAGCTCCAGCCGGACGAGCGGCGTGCGAACGACGACGTCCGCGATGCGCTCCCGCGCATCGCGGATCTCATCCAGGGTGACGGACCTGACGGGTTCCAGGGTCTCGGCCATGAGTCAGCGCTCCTCCGGCTCCTTCAGCTTCGCTCTCGACACCGTGCTCACCGCCCGCTCTCCGGCGGGAGCGTCCGTCCGACGATGAGCGTGACGTTGTCGGTTCCTCCCTCGTCCAGCGCGTCCTGCAGGAGCTGCTCGACCACCTGACGGGCGCTGGCCATGGATGCGAGGCGCTCGCGGATGCGCTCGTCGGAGACGTGCTTGGTGAGCCCGTCGCTGCACAGGAGCACGACCGTGCCCCAGTCGCGCACGACCCGGCTCACCACGGGGACGGCCTGCTGGCCGCCCATGGCGCTGGAGAGGATGTGGGCCCATCGGCTCCTCTCCGCGACGGTCCGGGTGAGAGCGCCGCTGTCGATGAGGTCCTGCGCCATGGTCTGGTCGCGCGTGATCTGGCTCAGCTCGCCGTCCCTGAAGACGTAGCACCGCGAGTCGCCCACCTGGAGGAGGTAGGCCTGAGGCCACAGCCCCAGGAAGAGGGTGACGGTCGTGGCGAAGCGCCGTCCGTCGTCCTCGCGCTCGGCCTCCACCAGGAGGCTCTCGTGGACGTCCAGGGCCGCCGCGTTCAGCATCCTCGAGAACGCCTCGGGATCCTCGGACTCCCGGCGGGCCGTATCGTGGAAGGACCTGGACACGGCCGAGACGAGCCCCTCGACCGCGCGCCGGGCCGCCTGCTCCCCGCCTCCCGACGACGCGACGCCGTCCGCCACCACGGCCAGGGTGGCGACCCGGTCGGAGCTCCACAGTCCGGTGACGTCCTCGCCCAGGCTCGTGCATTCGACGATCACCCCGCGCGACAGCGACCCCAGGAGAAAGTGGTCCTGGTTGTCGGCGCGTACGTTTCCCGGGTGCGTGGCGCCCCACGCGTCGATGTCGGAGAAGCGCGGAGTGGGCCGAGGATCCTTCGCCGGCGAGGTCCGCGGTGGGTCGCTCATGTTCGGGCTCCGCGCAGGGCCCCCGTGGGAGCCGCCATCATTCGAGGAGCGCCACGATCGTCACGGCCAGCCACAGGACTCCGATGAGTCCCAGCAGGACGCGCTCTACGATGGGGGCGCGCTGACGTCCACGCTCGCCGTGGAACCACGCGATGACCGCCGAGGCCAGCACGGCCGCCGCCACGAAGATCAGGGTCAGGAGCTGGCTCTTGGGAGGGAGGAGGTTGTCCAGCGAGCCCACGAGCTGGATGAGACCGATCCCGGCGCCGGCCACGATGAGGACGATCTGGGGCATGCGCCGCTTGAGGAGCCTGGCCAGGTCGTGCTCCTCGGGATGGCCGGCGCGCGCCCCGCCCGGGGTCGACGTCTCCGTCGCGAGGGCGCGGGCCACGTCCCGGGCGGAGGGGCGATGGCGCGGCTCTTTCGCCAGGCACCGGCGCAGGAGATCGGCCAGCGGCTCGGGCACGTCCGGGCGGAGCTCGCGGAGGCTCCGGGGCTCCTGCTGCAGGTGCGCCCGGATCCAGTCCGCCATCGATTTCGCCTCGTACGGCCCACGACCGGCCAGGATCTCGTAGCCGAGCAGTCCGAACTGGTACATGTCGCTCAGCTCGGTGAGCGGATTGCCGGAAAGCTGCTCGGGGCTCGAGTGGCGGGGGTCTCCGAGCAGCTCTCCCGTACGCGTCAGCCGCGGGGAGCCGGGCCCGCCGGCATCCAGCACCGCGGCGATGCCGAAATCCGTCAGGAGCGCCCGGTGCTTCTCCTCGTCCCACAGCACGTTTCCGGGCCGCACATCCCGGTGCGTGATGCCCTTCTCGTGCGCCGCGGCGAGCGCCGATGCGACCTCGGCCAGGACCTCGGTCGCCTCGGGCACCGGGAGCCGTCCCTCGGCCTTGAGCCGCTCCTCCATGGTGCGGCCCTTCACGTACTGCATGACCAGGTACGGCGTCTCGTCGGGAAGCCGGCCGAAGCGCGTCACGGCCACCGCGTTCGGATGGTCGGACAGCGACGCTGCCGCCCGCGCCTCCCGCTCGAAGCGTCGTCGGGCCGTCTCGTCGGCGGCCTTGCCGGGACGCAGGACCTTCACCGCCACGGGGATGCCGAGGGCCCGGTCCCGGGCCAGAAAGACCGTGGCCACGGCGCCCCGGCCCAGGGGCCGCAGCACTTCGAAGTCGGCTCCGAGGGCCGCGCTCAGGTCGTCCAGGGCTCGACGATCGCGCTCGCCGGCGGTCGCGGAGGCGTAGGAAGGTGTATCCATTAGACTTTCAGCATACAACGGGCCGGTCGGTGAGGGAATGGCTCGCTCGGGTGCTCCGGGCGGTCCGGATCCCCTGGCGAGGAGGTCCCGCGCCGATCCTACGGCGCTCCTCCCGGCCCGCCGGCTCTCCTCGGGGCAGCCGGGCTGACAGTTTTCCTTTACGCTGCGGTATCGAGCTTGCGCGACGAAGATGCCGAAAGTTCGAACGGGGACGCCATTTCAGCGAGGCGGTGACATGGTCACGGGCTGGATCATCGGCATCCTGGGGATCCGGACGATCATCGTGCCGTTCCCGGGCTCCACCGCATCTTCGCGGAGCGGCCGTGAGCCGCAGGCCGGGTAACGTGGCGCGAGTCGAGATCGTCGGTCATGATCGGCCCACGCTGCAGGCCCTCGGCCGGGCGCTCGACCGGGACGACATCGAGGTCCTCGGGATCGCCACGACGCTCGAGGACGTCCGGGAGCTCGTGGAGGATCGAAGGGTCGACGTGATCGTCGCGGCCGACGGGATAGGGAGGGATGAGGTCCTCGCGCTGGCCCGGGAGCTCTTCGATGCGGACGGCGAGGCCCGGCTCCTGGTGACCGGTGTGCCGGACAGCCCTGCCGTGGTCATGGGCTACATCGAGGCGGGAGCGATCGGGATCGTGCCCCCGGACAAATCCCTCGAAGAGCTCGTCGCGGCCGTCCGGGCGGTCTCCCGCGGCCAGGCCTGGCTCTCCCGCCGGTTCATCCTGCACTGCATGCGGCGCGTGGCCGAGCTGGTGCGGCTGTGCGAGGGCGCCGGCATCAACTCCAGGCACCTGGCACGGCTCACCGACAAGGAGATGGAGGTCCTCGACCTCCTGGGAGAGCGCCTCTCGAACGCGCAGATCGCCAAACGCCTGTTCGTCACGGTGGCGACGGTCAAGTCCCACGTCCACAGCATCTTGAAGAAGCTCGGGGTCCATCGGCGCGAGGAAGCCGTGGCCTACCTCACGGTAGCGGGACACCCGGCTGGCGAGACGGAGGATCCCGCTCAGCCCTGATCCGGACGGGTCCTTCCGCCCGAGCCCGCAGCCCCGAGATCGCGGCCTGCCGAGTCGGCATCTCCGGCACCTCCATCCCCTCGTCGGCGGCGATCCTCTTCAGCTCGCCGATGACGGGCTCCAGAGCACGCAGCAGCCCGCGCGCCGCGTCGGCCGGGAGCGACGCCGGGGGCACGTGGGTGCGCAGCGTGATCTTCCCGTCGGTGCTCCGGATCAACGTGTACATCACCGGGCCGTCCCGGGCCCGCCGACGTCGATCTCGATGAGCTGGGCCACGTGGGCCTCCACCCCGAGGAGCTTTCCCCCCGGAAGGCGTACGCGGACCTCACGACGGTCCCTCTCCTGGACCCGTAGCCTGACGCCCGGCTGCAGACCCCGCGTCCGGCAGAGGTTCCGGAGCGGCTCGAAGAGGATGTCCCGGACCCGGACCTCCTCTCCGGGCTCGGTGTCGAGCAGGTGACGGAACGACCAGTCGTCCAGAAGCTCGCCGTCTCCCTTCCGAGCGCGGACGGGAGGGTGTCGATCCCTTCCGTTCTCCGAGCTCTCTTCGCCGGAGCGCTTCCGCCTCGCGCAGAAGGGATGGTAGATGCCTCCGTCGATCAAGACCTCGATCTCGGGACTCACCGACAGGCCGCACTTCAGGCAGCGCTGCTCCCCTGGCCTCGTCATCTCGTCCCCTCCCGCTGTGGATACGAACTCGCCCCTCCCCGAGCCACCCGTCCGCTTCCGCGAAAGTCGAAAAGCATGGTGACGAGGGAGATGGTCCCGCGCCATAGATCGGGGAGGACACCGAGGATGGAAATTCGGATGGATTTCGCCGCGGCACCCACCTCTCCCGGCCCGCCGACACCCCTCCTCACCGTGTCGGTGGGAGCGGACTTCGCTTCGAGGACGCGCTGCGGCGGGCCGGACCCTCGTGCGGAAGGCGCTTCCCGCCGCCAGGACCGGCTTGCCGGGGATGCACCACCCCACCCAGCTTGGCTCGATGACCGGACCACTCGAATCCGGAGACGGTCCTCGCTCGATCTTCCGGGAGGTCGAGAGGCGCCACTCGTTCCCGAGGGGACGTCCATGAACGTCGTCGCGATCACGCTGCTCGCTGCCGTCCTCGGCTCTCAGCCTTCGCCCGGGGCCGTAGCGTCGTGCGGCGCCCTCGCCCGTCTGACGCCGCCCCATACGAAGATCACGGAGGCGCGGGTCGTCTCGGCCGGTGAGTTCACGGTCCCGGCCGCGGTGGCACGCTTTTCACCGAGTCCCGACCGTGGGAATACCGTCCCGGACCTGCCGGTCTTCTGCCGCGTCACGGCGGAGATCTCCCCCGCGACGGACTCCGACATCCGCATCGAGGTCTGGATGCCGGTCGCGGGCTGGAACGGGAAGCTCGTGGGCGTCGGCAACGGCGGCTGGTCCGGGTTCGTGCGGTACGACGAGCTCGCGGCCGCCGTCCGAGGAGGGTACGCCGCGGCGGCCACGAACACGGGACACGCCGGCAGCGCGACCGACGCCAGCTTCGCCCTCGGCCACCCCGAGAAGCTCATCGACTTCGGGTACCGGGCGGTGCACGAGATGACCGTCGAGGCGCGGAGCCTGGTCGAGGCGTTCTACGGCAGGCCGGCCGAGCGAGCGTACTGGGCGGGCTGCTCGACGGGCGGGAAGCAGGGGCTGACGGAAGCGCAGCGCTTTCCCCTCGACTACGACGCCATCGTCGCGGGAGCGCCGGCCAACGACTGGACGCACCTCATGGCGGGGGACGTGTGGACCGCGCAGGCCACCCACGCGAGTCCGGCGAGCTACCTCCCGCCCGCCGCCTACGCGCTCCTCCACGAGGCCGCGTTGAAGGCGTGCGATCGCCGGGACGGTCTCCAGGACGGCCTCATCGAGGACCCGCCGGCCTGTGACTTCGATCCGGGCGTGCTGCTCTGCCGGAGGGGAAGGCAGACCGGGTGCCTGACGGCGCCCCAGGTCCGGGCCGCCCGGAAGATCTACGCGGGCGCGGTCGACCCCCGCACGGGGGAGCGGGTGTATCCCGGGCTCGAGCCCGGCAGCGAGATGCAGTGGGGCGTGATGGCCGGGTCCCCGGAGCCGCCCATCGTCGCCTCCTACTTCGAGTACCTGGTGTTCGGGGATTCCACCTGGGACTACCGGACGCTCGACTTCGATGCCGACGTGGCGCGGGCGGACAGCCTGGACGCGGCCGTCCTCGACGCCACCGACCCGGACCTGGGGCCCTTCCTCGCCCGCGGCGGGAAGCTGCTGCTGTACCACGGCTGGAGCGATGGACTGATCGCCCCCGAGAACACGGTCGACTACTACAGGCGCGTCGTGGAGGCCGTGGGCCCCGGGCGGGCGGACAGCGCCGTTCGCCTGTTCATGGTCCCGGGCATGCACCACTGCGACCCCGGCGAGGGACCGAGCCCGTTCGACCTGCTGCCCGTCCTGGACCGGTGGGTGGCCACGGGCGAGCCGCCGAGGCGGATCGTGGCCCACGTGGCCGGATCGGCGGTCCGCCGGACGCGGCCGCTGTGCCCGTTCCCTCAGGTGGCGCGCTACACGGGGCAGGGGAGCGTCGACGAGGCGGCGAGCTTCGTGTGTCGGGGCCCGGAGGGCCGCTGATCGCCGGCCGACCCCCGGGGGTGCGCCGGCCCGGCGACGTCGGCTCACGTGGCGGAGTCGCCCGAGGTCCGGTCCGAGCGCCTGGCCCGGGTCGAGGTCCGTCCGTCTCCGCTGGCGTCCGCGAAGTGCGGCCTCAGCGCGCGGGCTGTCGATGAGAGTCCGGTGGTAGGCGAGCCTGGACTCGACCTGCTGCCGGTTGGCCCCGAGCTCGGCCCTGCGCCCCAATGGCGACACCGACATCCCCGAGCCCCTCCTGCGCGGGCCCCTCGTCGAGAACCGGGAGGCGGTCCTCTCGGCCGGGGATACGCTCGTCCTGCCGGCCGGTTCCGCACTGAGGCCGGCGCGTGAGCTTTCCGTCCGACGTCTTCGGCTTCTGGAGACGGACGACGGAGGATCGGGCGGCCCCGGGCTTCCCGGCGGCTCGGGGGCGGCGCTCCTCACCCCCGAGCCGCGGGAGGAGACCACGTGCCCCGTCCCCGTGCCCGCGCCGACGCGGGCCTCGCAAGCCACTCGACTTCGAAGGAGGGAAATGCCATGGCCGAAGCGTGGAGCCTGGAGGGAAGCTACTTCGAGACGTGCAACTGCCAGTCCGCCTGCCCCTGCGTGTTCCTGAGCCCGCCGACCGAGGAGGACTGCACCGTCCTCCTGGCCTGGCACGTCGACGACGGCCGCTTCGGCGACGTGGCCCTGGACGGGCTCAACGTGGCGCTGGCCGTGGACAGCCAGGGCCACATGGCCAGGGTGCCGTGGAACGTGGCCCTCTACCTGGACGAGCGGGCCACCGAGGCCCAGCGCGAGGCGCTCACGACGATCTTCGCGGGCCAGGCCGGCGGTCATCCCGCGCGCCTCGCCCAGCACATCGGGAAGGTGCTCGGCGTCGCGGCGGTCCCGATCGAGTACGAGGCGGAGGGCCGGCGCCGCTCCGTGCGGGTGGGGGACGTGGCCGAGGCGGCCATCCGCGCGATCGACGGGCCCGAGGGCGACGTGACGATCAGCGGCCATCCGCTGTGCATCGCGCCCGGGTTCCCGGCGGTGGCCTGCCGCTCCGAGGGCATGCGCTACCGGGACCACGGCTACGACTGGGAGCTCTCGGACCGCACGGGGTTCTACTCGCCCTTCCAGTATGCCGGCGACTGAGGCCGGGGCCGCCCGGTCGGGCCTCCGCCTCGACCGGGCCATCGTCCTCGCGGGGCTCCTCGCGGTCACCCTCCTGGCGGGGCTCGCGGTCGGCGGGCTCGGAAGCCGTATGGGCCGCCCGGGCTCGCCCCTGTTCGTCCCCGCCATGGGCGCCTGGAGCCCGGCCCAGGTGGGGGTCGTGGCGCTCATGTGGAGCGTGATGATGGTCGCCATGATGACGCCCTCCACCGCGCCGATGGCCATGGCCTTCTCCAACCTGGAGCGGCGGAGGCGCGGAGGGTCGCCGTGGGCGGCCACCGCGTCGTTCCTGGCCGGCTATCTGGTGGTGTGGACCGGGTTCGGTGTGGCGGCGACGCTGGTCCAGTGGGGCCTGCGCTCGGCCGCCCTCACGGCGCCCGGGATGCGGACGGCCAGCCCGTGGCTCGGCGGCGGCCTTCTCCTCGGCGCGGGGGTGTTCCAGTTCTCGTCCGCCAAGGACGCCTGCCTGCGGCACTGCCGCACCCCGGTCGGGTTCCTCCTGTCCGAATGGCGGGAGGGCCGGGCGGGCGCGGCGCTCATGGGCCTGCGTCACGGGGCCTACTGCGTGGGCTGCTGCTGGCTCCTCATGGCGCTCATGCTCGTGGCCGGGGTCATGAACCTGGTCTGGTGCGCCGCCCTGGCCGTCCTCGTCCTGGCGGAGAAGGCGCTGCCCGGCGGCCGGCGGCTCGCCCGCGTGGCCGGGGGAGCGCTGACCGTTTGGGGCGCGGCGCTGATCGTGGGGGCCCTGTAGGCCTGCAGGGAGGAGCCGGCTGGCGCGCCGGTTCGTCGGCCGCACGCGAGGGCCTTCGGCCCGGCGCCACGTCCCCCGGCTCCTCCACGGTGGAGCGGGCGAGTCCCGGCAGCGGACCCCCCGTCCGCTCCCTGTCCGGAGTGATAAGCCGGGCATTGGCCTCGACTTCTCCGGACCGGCCCTTGCGTCGCCCCCGGAGTTGGTGCAGACTTCCATAGCTTTGTTCGCTCCTGCCCCTGCGAGGCATGGACTTTTGGGAGGGGCGGGAGACATCCCCCCGATCGCGGCCCTCTAAGATGGAGAGGTGGACTGTGGATTCGAGAATGAAGTCAGTTGGGTCGGTGCTCGTGGCGTTCCTGCTCGGCCTTCCGGCCGTGGCACACGCCCAGGGAATGATGGGTCAGTCGTCCATGGGCTCGATCGAGGCCCACGGCGGCCTGGCGATCCCCACCGGATCGCTGTCCAAGTTCGAGAAGGTGGGGCCGACAGCCGGGATCTCCTTCCAGTACCGCATCGTGCCCCGGGTGGCGGTGCGCGCACAGGGAGACCTCGAGCTCCTGCAGGGCGACAGCCTCGTGCTCGTGTCGCCGACGGATCCGCAGCAGACGGCTCCCGACCTGAACCTGTGGCATTACGGGGTCGGCGCCGCGATCGAGCTGACGAACCCCGAGGCGACCGAGTCGCCCTGGGAGGTCCTGTTCAACGTGGGCGTGGGCGCCACGACCATGAAGTCCAAGGACTTCGCCCAGCCGGTGGACAACATGACCCGCTTCTCGAAGACCTACTTCACCCCGAACTGGGGGCTGACGGTGGGCTACGACGTCACGTCGAGCGTGAACATCTTCGCGGGCGGCCAGGGCTACCTGATCATGGCCAAGAAGGACGACACCGGGGTGTTCGAGACGCTCACGGCGGGCCAGACGCCGGCGTTCGGCACGCAGTTCTCGGCGCCGGTGTACGCGGGCTTCCGGGTGAGGTTCTAGGCCGGAGTCGAGCCGCCTCGTAGCGCGCGCGGGGGTCTCCCGCGCGTCGTCACGGCTGTACCGAAGACGCCCCACCGCCCACCCGGGCGGTGGGGCGTCTTCATCATCCGGGGATCCGCGGCGCCGAGTCGGGGGGCGGCGCGGAGACGCCCGGCGCCAGCGAGTCCGCCCGCGCCCGGGCCGCGGCCATGATGGCGTCCGCCCGCCGGTCGGCTTCCCGCACGATCCGGTCGGCCTGGGTGTCCGCCTGCCGGCGAAGCTGGTCGGCCGCGACCCGGGCCCCGGCCTTCGCCACGGGACCCTGCGCGTTCGCCACCAGGGAGTCGGCCCGGTCGCGCGCCTCCGCCCGCACCTTCTCCGCGAGGCCGCGCGCGGCGGAGCGGACCGAGTCGGCGCGCTCCTGCGCCGCCTGCAGGATGCTCCGCGCCCGTGCCCGGGCTTCCTCCGTGGCCCCGGCCACGCGCCGCTCCGCGTCGGCCCGGGCGCTCCCGGCCGCCGCGCCGGCGCCCTGGAGCGCCTTCGCCCCCGCGGCCTCCGCCTGACCCTGGAGGGCCTGCTTCACGCCTGCGCCCGTCGACTCGAGCGCGCTGCCCACGTCGGTGCGGACCGTCGGATCGTTCACCGTGCCGGTCAGCTGGACTCCGATCCGCACCGTTCCGGCCGACCCGAGGTCCACGCCGGTCCGGCCCGCCTTCTCGAGGAGGCCCGACACGGTACGCCGGGCCGCATCGCCCAGGGCCGAGGGCGGCGCCCGGAGCTGGAGCCCGTACCGCAGGGTTCCGTCCACTCCGTTCGACCCCGACACGTCCATGGCGAAGTCGCCCGCGCTCACCGTGAACGGGCGCACCTTCATCCGGCCCTCCTCGATGCCGTAGGAGGCCCGCACGGGTGCGAGCGAGGGGCTCGCCAGCGCCGGAATCTTCAGCACGTCGGCCACCCGCTGGAGCGCCGGGAACCCCTCCAGCGACAGCCGCGTCGTCTGTAGCGATCCGCCGCCCGCCAGGGTGCCGAAGCGGGGGAGCATGTTCGGCCCGAGGGCGCCGGAGAGATGGAGCGCGGACGAGAAGCGGCCGCGCGCCCACCGGGCCACGGGCGCCAGGGCCCGCACCGTGGCCAGCTTCTCGAAGGCGGCCTGGATGTCGAGGCTGTCCAGGCGGAGCTCCGCGTCGAACGTGGGACGCGTGACGTCGGTGGTCTGGTAGAAGCCCGAGGCGGTCGCCCTCCCTCCCAGGAGGTCCGCCCGGAAGCCCTCGAGCGTCATCCGCCTGTCCTTCATCGTCACCTTCCCCCGCGCTCCGGTCATTTCGAGCGTACCGTAGGAGAGGGTGTCGATGCTCGTGCTCAGCGTGAAGTCGACCCCGCGGGGCACGGGGATCACGCGCAGGGTGTCCTCCCGGGAGCGCCACTCGTCCAGGTCCAGGTGCCGGCTCTCGAGCGAGGCCCGACCGCTCAGGTCCTGATCCCGGAGCACGAAGCCCACGAGGTTGGAGAGCGTCCCGGTCATCCGGAGATCGCTGCTGCCGACGCTCCCCCGGAACGCGGTGAGCTCGGCCCGCTCCGGGGAGAGCCGGAGCCGGGCCTCCTGGACGGTCACGGCGTGCGGCAGGGCATCGGCCCGGAGCGCGACGTCGTGGGCCTCCGCTCCGCCCCGGGCCGTGATGCGGTCGAACCGGCGGGCGCGGACCCACGACTCGCGGGTCCGGAGCGCCGCGTCGGCCGACACCGTGCCCGTCAGCTCCCGGACTCCCGCCATCGGCACCGTCCGCCGCAGCGCGGCCAGGTCCAGCGTCCCGGCCACCCGCAGGTCCACGTCGGGGTCCGAGAGGGGCGTTCGGAGCGTGAGCGAGGCGTCGAGCGGATCGTCGCCGATGACGGCGTGCAGGGTGTCCAGCGTGACGACGGTGCGGTCCAGGTCGCCGCCGGGGTTCGACGCCCGGACGTCGAGCGCCAGGTCGCGGGCCGGGAGGGCGAGGTCGGGATACCGGAACCTCCCGTCCCGGACCGCCGCCTCGAGCTCGAAGCCGGGGAAGGATCCCCCGCCCCACCGGCCCCGAACCCGGCCCGAGAGCTTCATCGTGCCCGAGGTCTCCACCGACCCGAAGTCCTTCGTGAACAGCCCGGGCACCAGCGACAGGAGCCCGCGGATGTCGCTGTCGGGCGCGCGGAAGGAGAGATCCACGGACCGGTCGTCCTCGGCGGCGCTCACCGTGCCCGAGAAGTCGAGGGCCAGGTCGTCGAGCCGGAGCCGGTTCTGCCCCAGCGTGAAGCGCTTGCGGGCCATGTCGGCCCCGATGTCGGCCGTGAGGTCCAGCCGGCTCGGGCTCAGGTACGGGAGCCCCCCCAAGCTCGCGGAGACCGCGTCGGCGCGGGTCCTCGTCCGGAGGAGCACCGAGTCCCGGGAGAGGTCGCCGCTCAGCGCCTCCTCGAGCCCCGCTAGCGAGACCTCGAGCCGCTTCGCCCGGTCCTCGAACGTGATGTGGCCGTCGTGGATCTCCAGGCTCCGGAGACCGAGGCGCATCCCGCGAGCTCCGCCCCCTCCGGCCGCAGCCTTCTCGCCTTCGGCCTCCGCGGGCTTCTTCCCGATGTCCCAGCTGGCGGCCCCGTCCGCGGTGCGGACCAGCCGGAGCGTCGGCCCATCGACCACGACCGAGCGCACGACGACCGGAGCGCCGTGGCGCCAGGCCCCCCACACGCTCCCGAGGTCGAGGACCACGTCCAGGCGCCCGACGGAGGCCAGGGTGTCGCCCTCGAACGGCCCGACCCCGGTCACGGTGAGGTTCCCCACGCGGAGGGCCGGGTTCGGGAAGTGGCGGAGGAGGGAGAGGCCGGCGCTCCCCCACTCCACGCGGGCCGCGACCGCCTCGTTCACGGCCCGGCGGGCACGCTCCTCGATCTTCCCCCGGAACAGGAGGGGGAGGGCGGCCAGCAGCACGATGACGAGCGCGAGGACGATCCCCGCGCCGATCGCGATCTTCCTGGATGTCCTGCGGTCCACGATTCCGGCTCCGGTGGAGTGTGCGGTTCACGGCCGCCGTCGGTGCGGCGAGGCGCTCGCGGCCGGGGGGCGCCGCCCCTCCAACCTACCCCGGAGCGGGCCGTGAGAGCACGAGGGCCGGGGTTCCACCTCTTGCACGGTGGAAGTACGTTGGACCTGCCCGTCCCCGGCTTTCTCGCACACCACCCCGAGCAGGGAGGTACGCATGCGGGGTCTGATGATGGAGACGCCGCTCCTCATCTCCTCCCTCGTGGAGCACGCGGCGACGGTGTTCGGGAACACGGAGATCGTCACCCGGACCGTGGAAGGCCCGATCCACCGCTACAGGTGGAAGGAGGTCCGCACGCGCTCCCGCCGGGTGGCGGAGGCCCTGCGGGCGTCGGGCGTCCGCGAGGGCGACACGGTCGCGACCCTCGCGTGGAACACGCACCGCCACCTGGAGCTGTACTACGGCGTGTCGGGGATGGGAGCGGTCCTCCACACGGTGAACCCGCGCCTCCACGCCTCCCAGCTGGTCTACGTCCTGAACCACGCCGAAGACCGGATCCTGTTCGTCGATCTCACGTTCGTGCCTCTGGTCGAGGCCATCCGGGAGCAGCTCGAGACGGTGCGCACCCTCGTGATCCTCACCGACCGGGCGCACATGCCCGAGACCGAGCTCGGGGGCGCCCTTTGCTACGAGGACTGGATCGCGGAAGGCGACGGGGACTTCACCTGGCCGGTGCTCGACGAGAGCGCCGCGGCCGGGATCTGCTACACGTCCGGGACCACGGGGGACCCCAGGGGCGCGGTGTACTCCCACCGCTCCACGGTCCTTCATGCCATGGCCGTGAGCCTCCCCGGGGGGATCGCCGCGGGCGAGGGCGAGGCCATCCTCCCGGTCGTGCCCATGTTCCACGTGATGGCGTGGGGGATCCCCTACGCGGCGGCCATGTGCGGCTGCAAGCTCGTGCTGCCGGGCCCGCGCCTGGACGGAGAGGGGCTCACCGAGCTCATGAACCTGGAGGGCGTCACCCACTACACCGGCGTCCCCACCGTGCACCTCGGTCTCCTGGCGCACTGGGCCGAGTCGGGCCGGGGCGTGCCATCCATGAAGGTGGCGATGACCGGCGGCGCCGCCCCCACGAAGAAGATGCTCGACGGGTTCCGCTCGCGGGACATCGATGTCGTGCACGGCTGGGGCATGACCGAGACGAGCCCCGTGGGCAGCCTGAGCACGCTCACACCGCTCCACGACGACCTGGACGAGGAAGGGAAGGTCGCCGTGCTCATGAGGCAGGGCCGCCCTCCGTTCGGCGTGGAGCTGCGGATCATCGATGAAGAGGGAAGGCCTCTTCCTCACGACGGCGTGGCCCAGGGCGAGCTCCAGATCCGGGGGCCGTGGGTGATCTCGGCTTACCTGGGCGGGGAGCCGGGAAGCGCGCTGGGTGCCGAGGGATGGTTCTCCACCGGGGACGTGGCCGTCATCGACGAGGACGGCTGCCTGCGGATCACCGACCGGAAGAAGGACCTCATCAAGTCGGGCGGGGAGTGGATCAGCTCCATCGACCTCGAGGACATGGCCATGCGCCATCCCGAGATCTCGCAGGCCGCGGTCATCGGGATTCCTCACGAGAAGTGGGGCGAGCGCCCTCTCCTCATCGCGGTCCCCACGCCCGACGGGGATCCATCGAAGGAGAGCGTCCTCGAGTTCCTGGAGGGTCAGGTGGCCCGGTGGTGGCTGCCCGACGATGTGGTCTTCGTGGACGACCTGCCCGTGGGCGGCACGGGCAAGGTCCAGAAGACGCGTCTCCGGGCGCGGTACGGGGCCGGCGCGACCGATAGCTGAGCCCTCGGCGCCCCGGCTCCCGGAGCGCCTGTGTCGGACGTGCTGCGCCGGCGTGTGACCCGCGCCGCGCGCGGGGCTCTTGTGCGCGGCCGATATTGGTTGTATATGCAACCATCATGGATCACAGGGACGCGGCCCGGGCGATGGCGGACGACTGCCTCTGCTTCCGGGTCCGGCGCGTCTCGAGGGCGCTGACCCGGCTCTACGACGAGGCCCTCGGGCCGCTCGAGATCCAGGCCACGCAGCTCACGACCTTGAACGCGATCGCGCTCCTCGAGGAGCGCGACGCCCCGATGAGCGAGGTGGCCGACGTCCTGTCCATGGACCTCGCGACCTTTTCCCGGACGCTGCGTCCGCTCCGGAAGGCGGGCCTGGTCCGGCGCGAGCGGTCGGAGGAGGACGGGCGCGTGCGCCTGGTCCGCGTGACGCCGGAAGGGAGGCGGACCCTGGCGCGCGCCCTCCCCCTGTGGCGCCAGGCGCACGCCAGGGTGGTGGAGGTCCTGGGCCCGGAGCTCGCGGGCGAGCTGAAGGGCGGGTTCGACGCGGCGGTCGACGCGGCCGCGTCGGCGGCGGAGGTCACTTCCTGAAGAGGAGAACGGCATGAGCGGGGTTCGGGTGCTGGTCGGAACCAAGAAGGGAGCCTTCATCTTGACCGCCGACGGTGCGCGGAAGGCGTGGACGGTGGACGGCCCCCACTTCGGGGGCTGGGAGATCTATCACGTGAAGGGCTCGCCGGCCGATCCGGACCGGATCTACGCCTCGCAGTCCTCGGGCTGGTTCGGGCAGATCATCCAGCGCTCGAGCGACGGCGGGAGGACGTGGGAGACGCCCGGCGGGGAGAAGCTGCCCGACTTCTCGGAGGGCATGCCCACCGGCGTGAGCAACAAGTTCGCCTACGACACGTCTCCCGAGACCGGGAAGCCCCTCACCACCCACAAGTGGTACGACGACACGGACCACCCGTGGGAGTTCAAGCGGGTCTGGCACCTGGAGCCCTCCCCGGACGACCCGGACACGGTGTGGGCGGGGGTCGAGGACGCCGCGCTGTTCCGGACCACGGATGGCGCGACGTCGTGGCAGGAGGTCTCCGGGCTGCGCGGCCATCCCAGCGGAGCCGCCTGGAACCCCGGCGCGGGCGGGCTCTGCCTGCACACGATCCTCCTGGACCCGTCCGACCCCGACCGCATGTACATCGCGATCTCCGCGGCGGGCGCGTTCCGCACCGACGACGGGGGCGCGACGTGGAGGCCCATCAACCGCGGACTCCGCTCCGAGTACATACCGGACCCCGAGGCCGAGATCGGCCACTGCGTGCACCGCATCGCCATGCACCCGTCCCGTCCCGAGGTGCTCTACATGCAGAAGCACTGGGATGTCATGCGGAGCGACGACGCGGGGGATTCCTGGTACGAGGTGAGCGACGGCCTCCCGAGCGACTTCGGCTTCCCGATCGCGGTGCACGCGCATGAGCCCGAGACCATCTACGTCGTCCCGATCAAGAGCGACTCGGAGCACTATCCGCCCGAGGGGAAGCTGCGGGTCTACCGGAGCCGGACGGGGGGCGGGGAGTGGGAGCCGCTCACCCGGGGCCTCCCCCAGGAGGACTGCTACGTGAACATCCTCCGCGACGCGATGGCCGTGGACCGCCTGGACCCGTGCGGCATCTACTTCGGGACGACGGGCGGGCAGGTGTACGCTTCCGCCGACGGCGGCGACAGCTGGGAGCCGATCGTCCGCGACTTGCCGTCCGTGCTCTCCGTGGAGGTGCAGGAGCTGCCGTGAGCTCTTCGGTGCGGGTCGAGCTCCCCTTCCACCTGCGCAACCTGGCGGGCGTGGAGGGCACCGTCTCCCTCCGGGTCGAGGGGGAGCCTACGCTGGGCGCCGTCCTCGGCGCGCTCGAGGAGGAGTATCCCGTGCTGCGCGGCACCATCCGAGACCACGGGACGCTCCGGCGCCGGGACTTCCTGAGGTTCTTCGCCTGCGGGAAGGACCTCTCCCTGGATCCGTACGAGGCGCCGCTTCCCGACGCGGTGGCCAGCGGGTCGGAGCCGCTCCGGATCGTGGGGGCGCTGGCGGGGGGGTAGGGCGTCCGTCGGCCGGCCGGGCAGCCGGGGCCCGGAAGGCTCTCCCCGGGGCGGGGTCGGTCAGAGCCTCTGCAGCAGCGCCCTGAACCTCGGATCGGGCCGCAGGGAGTCGAGGTCGGTGTCGTTCTCGAGCCACTCGCGGTGGCCGAAGCCGTTCTCGATCGCCCGCTCGAGGCACTCGAGCGCCCGGTCGGTCATGCCCCCGAGGGAGTACACGCAGGCGACGTTGTAGAGCACCCCCGGATCCGACGTCTCGAGCTTGGACGCGCGCTGAGCCCATTCGAGCGCGCGCTCCCTCTCGCCCAGCTGAATCAACGCGTTCGCCCCCAGACACAGGGCGCGAGCATCGTCCGGATTCAGCTCCAGGTGGTGCTCGACCACCTCGACGCCACTCCGCATCGCTTCCAGCGCATCGTCATGTCGCCCCAGACCGTGAAGCGGATTCACCATCAGCAGGCGTGCCTGATAGTCCTCCGGACGAATGCGGGCGGCTTCCTGGTAGTGGCGCACCGCATCTTCCAGGCGCCCCTCCTGGAAGCAGGCGCGAGCGTAGAGGTAGTGCGCATCGTAGAGCTTGGGGTTGAGCTCGAGGGCCCGCTCGAACTCGGCCCTCGACTTCTCGTATTCCCGACGCAGGGAGAGCGCGAACCCCCGCGACGCGTGGGCCTCGGCCAGCTCCGGCCCGAGCTCGAGCGCCTTCGCGCTGGCGGAGTCCGCACCCTCCAGGTTCGCGTTGCTCCCGTCCCAGTACATGTACATGAACGAGCAGCAGTCGGCGATGCCGGCGTACGCCTTCGCGAACCCGGGGTCCACCTCGACGGCCCGCTCGAACATGCGGCGAGCGTACTGGATCCCGGCCCGACGGAACTGGTGGAAGTACTGGCGCGCGCGCAGATAGTACTCGTAGGCCTCGACGTTCTCGGTGGAAGGCTCCTTCTCGATCTGGCGCTTCTCCCTGTCGCTGAGGACGACCCGGAGCGCCTTGACGATGTTCGCGGAGATCTCGTCCTGGATCGCGAACACGTCATCCAGCTGCCGGTCGTAGCGCTCCGACCACAGGTGGTAGCCGTCGGCCACGTTCACCAGCTGCACCGTCACACGCAGCCGGTTCCCCGCTTTGCGCACGCTCCCCTCCAGGACCGTCGTCACGCCCAGCTGCTCGCCGACCTTCCGGATGTCCTGGTTCTTGCCCTTGAAGGCGAAAGCGGAGGTGCGCGCCGCCACGTGCAGCGCCTGCACCTTGTTGAGCGCGTTGATGATCTCTTCGGCGATCCCATCCGTGAAGTATTCGTTGTCGGGGTCGGCGCTCATGTTCACGAACGGCAGGACGGCGATGGACTTCCCGCGGCTGGCAGCGGCCGGGCTCGCCGTCGGCGTGAGAACGTCCGGCGCGCCGAGGGCCGCGGCGAACTGCGCCGGCGTCGGGTACCGGTCCGCCGGCGCCTTGGCCAGCGCCCGCTGGACCACCTGCTCGAGCGTGTTCGAGACGTCGTCCCGCCGGTCGCGGAGGGAGGGAACCGGCGAGGTGAACAGCTGGGCCATGATGGCCTGCTGGCTCCCGGTGAACGGCACGCTCCCGGTGAGCATCTCGTACAGCAGCGTGGCGAGCGAGTAGATGTCGCTGCGTCCGTCGATCTCACCTTCGCCACCCGCCTGCTCCGGGCTCATGTACTGGGGCGTGCCCACGGCGGTGCCCGTCCGCGTCAGCGTGTCGGCCGCAGCGCTCACGGCCTTGGCGATGCCGAAATCCGTGACCATCGCCTCGCCGTCGTGCAGCATCACGTTCTCGGGCTTGATGTCCCGGTGGACGACCTGCTGCCTGTGGGCGTAGTCCAGGGCGGACGCGACGGCCCTGGTCACCTTCAGCGCCTCGTCGACCGGCAGCCGTCCCTCCCGCTGGAGCCGCTGCCGAAGCGACTCGCCCTCCACGAAGGGCATCACGTAGTACAGCAGGTCCTCCGCCTGCCCGGAGTCGTATAGAGGCACGATGTGGGGATGCTGCAGACGGGCAGCGATCTGGATCTCGCGCAGGAAGCGCTCGGGGCCGAGGCTGAGCCCCAGCTCGGGGTGCAGCACCTTGACGGCCACGGGCCGTCCGTGGCGGACGTCGCGGGCCAGGTAGACCGTGGCCATGCCGCCGCGTCCGACCTCGCGCTGGATCTCGTAGCGGCCGGAGAGTGAATTGCGAAGACGGTCGGCGAGCTGGTCCATGGGAGCGGCCAAGACGGGTGTCCACCTCGATGATGGAAGGGTCCGCAGGAGTCTCCCGGACCAGCCGGGTTCCCACATCCAACCTAGATCCGCGGGCCGCCCGGCGGCAAGATGGAGGAAGAGCGCCCGGATGATCCTGGACGTCGAGAGGCGCCGGCGGGCGAGGCCCGGTCGGCCCAGGAGGAATGGTGTCATGCCTTACGAGTTTCTGATCCGTACGTACGAGACCGAGCGACTCAAGACGCTGACCGTCTGGTCCGAGTTTCGGGACGGCGACCTGGAGTTCCGTCCCGAGCCGCGGGCGCGCTCGGTCCACGAGCACATGGTCCACCAGTGCCTCTCGGAGAACGGCTGGTTCCGGGACATGCTGGGCATCGCCGTGTCCGGCGAGCCCCTGCCCGCCGAGGAGACCCGCCTGGCCTTCCTGGAGCGCTACGCCGAGACCTCCGGCGAGCGGCTCCGGCAGCTGGGCCGGAGAGACGATGCCTGGTTCGAGGGGACGACCGCCTTCTTCGAGGTGACGCGTACCCGGGCGTGGATCCTCACCCGCCGGATCTCTCACTCCTCCCACCACCGGGGCCAGCTGACCGCCTACCTGCGGATGCTGGGGCGGGACCTGTACTCGACCTACGGCCCGACCGCCGACACGGGCGGGCTCCCGGCGGACGACGCGCCCACCATCTACCGGTACGTGTCGGTGGAAGCGCTCCTGGAGGGCGAGAGATCGGGAGTCGGGGAGATCCCGCTGCTCCCGGGGGCGGGGCCGAAGCCACCGACGGAGCGGCCGTCCCGGCCCGACCGGTGACGGGGGAGCGCCGGGTCGACGCTCCGTCCAGCCGCGGGTCGAACGTCGTGGCGCCCGCTCCCATGCTGGCGTGCGCCTCCCGGCGGGTAGCGGCCGGGCTCAGGAGGCTCGCGACCGAGCCGGGGCGGTCGCCCCCACCCTTCGCGTCCACGCCTCCAGGTCCCCGAGGAAGGAGCGAAGGAACCCTCGGGTCGCCTCGTGGACCAGGGGACCCTCGTCCCCCTCGCCGAACTTCTCCCTCGCCCTGCCGACGGCCACGCCGGGGTGGGGAAGGAGGAGCGCCAGGGTCGAGAGGAGCACGGACTGGAGGTGCTGCTGCGCCCGCGCGGTCCCGATCCCCCCGGGGGAGGCGCCCATGACGGCCACGGGCTTCTCCCGGAGCGGCGAGCGGCCGGCCGGACGGGACGCCCAGTCGATGGCGTTCTTGAGGACGCCCGGGATCGAGTGGTTGTACTCGGGCGTGGCGATGAGGACGGCATCGGCCTCCCCGATCGCGCGCTCGAGGGCCTGTACCGGCTCGGGTCGCGCGCCATCGGTGTCGAGGTCGGCGTCGTAGAGAGGGAGATCCTCCAGGCCGAAGATCCGGACCTGCATGCCGTCGGGCGCCAGCTCCCGGGCCTCCTCCAGGAGCCGCCGGTTGAAGGAGCCGGCCCGCAGGCTGCCCGGGATCCCGAGGACCGTGAGCGGACGGGGGTGGTCCCGCCCGCTCTCCGGCCCCGCGCCGGTCGGCCGGTCCGCCACGTCGGCGCCCCCGCGGCCCGCACCGCTCACGAGGTGGTGGCCTCTCCGGCATCCTGGGCCGGTCGCCGGAGCGCTACGTTCCCGAGGGCGAGCACGACGGCCGCGGCGATCGCGACCCACGAGGCGGCCGGCGTCCACAGCCCGTCGAGGCCGAAGGCCGCGTCCAGGGAGATCGCGCCCGGACCCGTCACGGCCAGGCCCAGCGCGCCCGCCGCGTACAGGAGAGGCAGCTCGATCCCCTCCTCCGAGGCGAAGAAGCCGTTGGGACGGTGCACGGCCAGGATGGCCACGAGCATGACCAGGATCATCAGGCCAGGCCCCACCGGTCCGAGGAAGCCGAGCGCGGTGAGCAGGCCGCCGCCCAGCTCGCCGAGCCCCGCCAGCCCGGCGAACATCCGGCCGGGACGGAAGTCCAGGCTCTCGAAGAAGCCGCCGGTCCCCTCCAGCCCGTAGCCTCCGAACCACCCGAACAGCTTCTGGGCGCCGTGGGCCGCCAGTCCGAGGCCCAGGATGAGCCGGACCGCGAGCAGTCCCAGGACCAGGATCGCCGGGTCGGTCGTGTGCAGCGTCGTCATGGTGTCCTCCTTCGGTGATCGTATGTGGTAACATGCATGTTGCAACACCTATGCCTGCGCACTGATCGTCGGGGGTCGTGCGCGGGCCCGGACGAGGGGGCGGCCCGGCGGCCGCCGGGCGTTCAGGCCCCGGCGCGCACCTCGGCCAGGCCGTCGACGAGCGCCCGGAGGCGCTCCTCGTCGACGCCCCCCAGCCAGCGGGTCTGCACCGCCACCAGGGCGGGCGTCGCCCGTTCCAGGAGCTCGAGGCCCCGGTCGGTGATCGTGGCCTTCACCTGGCGCCGGTCCTCCGGATCGCGGCGCCGGGCGATGAGGCCCCTCTCGGTCAGCCGGTCCAGGAGCCGCGAGACGTCCGGGACGGGGGAGACCAGCCGCTCGCCGACCTCGCGGCCGCACAGCCCCTCCTCCCCGGCCCCCCGGAGGATCCGGAGGGCGTTGTACTGCGTGTGGGTGAGGTCGAACGGCTTGAGGGCCCGTGCGATGGCGTGCTCGAGCAGCGCCGAGGTCCTCAGCACGCTGAGGAACGCCTCGGTCTCGAGCCGCTCGAACGGCCTGCTCTGCTTGATCTCGTCCTGGAGACGCGGGGTCATGAAGCCATGATACATGTTGTAACACGTAATGTCAAGACGCGGGGGTGCGGGCGAGAGACCTGGCCCGGCGTGCGGCTCGTGAGCTAGACTCGCACCCTGGGGCTCAGACGGGTCCAGCGCTCGTGGGCCATCGGCCGGGAGCCACCGGAGGATGCCATGGAGACGTCCGATGCGCTCGAACGGGGACGGGAGGCGTTCCGTCGGCAGGCCTGGTCGGAGGCCTTCCGCGCCCTGTCGGAGGCGGGGGCGGGGCGCCCGCTCGAGGCGGAGGACCTCGAGCGCCTGGCCCGCGTCGCCTACCTGACCGGCCGGGACGCCGAGAGCGTCGCGGCCTGGGCGCGCGCCCACCGGGCCTACCTGGAGCGGGACGAGGGCGTGCGCGCCGCGGGCTCCGCGTTCTGGCTCGGCTTCCAGCTGGTCGGACAGGGGGACCGGGCCCGCGGGAGCGGCTGGATCGCGAGGGCGCGTCGGCTGGTCGACGAAGCGGGTGCCGACTGCGTGGAGCGGGGGCTGCTGCTCCTGCCCGAGGGTCTCCGGTGCCTGGCCGGGGGAGAGCCCGAGCGAGCCCGCGCCGCCTTCGACGAGGCCATCGACATCGGACGCCGGCTCGTCGACCCCGACCTCCTGGCCCTCGGCCGCGTGGGTCGCGGACAGGCCCTGATCCGGCTGGGCGACGTGGAGGACGGCGTGTCCCTCCTGGACGAGGCGATGGCCGCCGCCGATGCCGGAGCCCTCTCTCCGGTCGTCGTCGGGATCGTCTACTGCGCGGTCATCGAGACCTGCGGGGAGATCTTCGACGCGGCCCGGGCCAGGGAATGGACCGAGGCCCTGACGGGCTGGTGCGAGTCCCATCCGGAGCTCGTGCCCTACCGGGGCCAGTGCCTCGTCCGGCGCTCGGAGATCCTGCGCCTCGACGGGGCGTGGTCGGAGGCCATGCGCGAGGCCCGCCGGGCCTGCGAGCGGCTCGCGGGGCCTCCCGCGGAGCCGGCGGCCGGATCGGCCTTCTACCAGCGCGGCGAGCTCCACCGTCTCCGGGGAGAGCTCGCGGAGGCCGAGGAGGCGTACGGGCAGGCCCGGACCTGGGGCCGAAGGCCCCAGCCCGGCCTCGCCCTCCTGGACCTGGCGCGGGGACGGGTGGCGAGGGCCTCCGAGGAGATCCGCCGCGCGCTCGAGGAGACGGGCGAGCGGGCCGCTCGCGCCGCGCTCCTCCCTGCCTTCGTGGAGATCGAGCTCGAAGCCGGCGAGGTCGCCGCCGCGGCCGATGCGGCCGGCGAGCTGTCGGACCTGGCCGCGGCGTTCGGCGCGCCCGCGCTCGAGGCCGCGGCCGCCGGAGCCCGGGGGGCCGTGCTGCTGGCGCAGGAGGAGCCGCGGGCCGCGCTGGGAGAGCTGCGCGCCTCCTGGAGCGCCTGGGAGCGGATCGGGGCGCCCTACGAGGCCGCCCGCGCCCGCGTCCTCGTGGGCCGCGCCCGACGGGAGATCGGGGACGAGGACGCCGCGCGCTCCGAGCTGCAGACCGCCCTGCGGGCGTTCGAGCGGCTGGGGGCGCGGACCGAGGCGGCGCGGGTCGAGGCACTCCTCCGCCGGGATTCCGGCGGGGTCCACGGCCTGAGCCCCCGCGAAGTCGAGGTCCTGCGCGAGGTGGCGGCGGGGAAGACGAACCGGGCCATCGGGGCGGCGCTGTCGATCAGCGAGAGGACCGTCGAGCGCCACGTCAGCAACATCTTCCACAAGCTCCACGTCTCGACGCGCACCGCGGCGGCCGCCTGGGCGTTCGAGCACGACCTGGTCTGAGCCGCGACGTCCGGCCCGCCTCCCTGCGTGGAATCCCCCATTGCCCCGCCCCACGGACCCCTGCGTGCTCTCCCCGAAGCGCGAGGAAGGCGGGTCGTCGTACGCTGATCGCGGAGCCCCCGGCGTCGGCCCCTCGACCGGAGTCGAGTTCGGCGCGGAGCCGCGTGACCGGGGAGGGCGGGGCGGCGCTCGACCACCGCGCTCGCACCGCCATCGCCACGAAGCCGTAAGCGGGGAGGGATCGATGAGCATCGACTCGGCGGCCACGGAGACGACCGCCCGCACCGACGCACGTACGGAACGCCGGGCGCTGCTGGCGGGGGTTCCGATCCGGGAGGAGCGTGTCACGCTGGCGGGGCTGTCGACCGCCGTGCTCGTGGGCGGCGAGGGGCCGCCCCTCGTCCTCCTGCACGGTCCCGGCGAGTCGGCCGTGAACTGGCGCTGGACGATCCCGGACCTGGTGCGGACCCACCGGGTGGTGGCGCCCGACCTCCCCGCTCACGGGGGGACCGAGTCACCCGATGCGGTGGACGAGCGGGCCGTCCTGGACTGGCTGGAGGCGCTCGTCGAGGGCATGTGCTCGTCCGCCCCGGTCCTCGTGGGGCACGTCCTGGGCGGGTCCCTCGCAGCCCGGTACGCGGCTCGGCGCCGGACGGGCCCCGCGGGGCTGGTGCTCGTGGACTCGCTGGGGCTGAGCCGCTTCCGGCCCTCGCTCCGCTTCCTCCTCACCCTCGTGGGCTTCCAGGTGCGGCCGACCGAATGGACCTACGAGATGTTCATGGGCCAGTGCGCCTACGACCGGGACGCGCTCCGGGACCGCATGGGAGGGCTGTGGTCGCGCTTCGCACGCTACAACCTGGACCTGGCCCGCGGACCGAAGTCCAGGATGGCCGGCCGCCTGCTACGGAGCCTGGGGCTTCCCCGGATTCCGTCGGAGGAGCTGGAACGGATCGAGGTGCCGACCGCCCTCATCTGGGGACGGCACGACCGGGCGACCAGCGTCGAGGTGGCCCGGACCGCGAGCCACCGATACGGCTGGCCGCTCCACGTCGTCGAGGAGGCGGCCGACGATCCGCCGCGGGACCGGCCCGAGGCGTTCGTCCGGGCCCTGCGCTCGATCCTGACGGCGCCCCCTTTCGCGGCGGCGTAGCGGGAGGCCGGCCACGCCGGCGCTACTCCGCTCCCGGGTCGACGTCCGCCGTGCTCCACATGGTCCGGAATCGACCGTCCACCGCGTCGGCCTCCTCGCCCCTCCCCTGCGCCCGGAGCGCCGCCTCCAGCCCGTGCAGGGACCAGCCGTTCTCGGGGAAGCGGTCCAGGTCCTCCCGGAAGGCGCGCTCGGCCTCCGCCGGGCGGCCCGCGCGGAGGAGCGCGAGGCCCAGCTCCTCGCGCACCGGCACGCTCCAGTCGGGGGGCTCGCCGTAGACCAGCGCGTCCTCGCGCCCGGCCGCCCCGGCCAGCCTCTCGGCCGCCTCGTCCAGGTTCCCTTCGGCCGCCGCCACGTGCCCGGCCAGGACCTCGGCCGCGATCCCGAGGATCTGGTCCGACGTGTTGAACTCGAGCCGGACGCCGGCGAGGTCGGGGTCGGACGCCGCCGCGCGCACCGCGGCCAGCTCCGCCCTCGCGCCCTCCACGTCGCCGCGGGCCGCGAGCGCCCGCCCCCGGGCGTAGTGCCACATGCCGCGCGCGTGCTTCAGCTCGATGGGCGGAGCCGGCTCGGCGAGGATCTCGTCCCAGCGGGCGAAGCGAACCTTCATCTGCAGGTGCCGCGTCATGTGGTGCTGAAGGAACTCCATCCCCGGCGCTCCGAGCATGTCGTCGGGGATGAGGTCGGCCATCTTCTCCGCGGCGGACATGGCCTGCTCGCTCCGGCCGATCATGCTCGCCGCGAATGCCATGAAGTCGTAGTTGTGCGGGTAGTATCCGGCCACGTAGACGCCCGTGGCGGGGTTCTGCTCGCGGATCCAGGTCTCGTCGGCGTGGACGGCGTGCTCGTTGGCCTTCACCGCGTCCGCGTAGCGGCCCACCCGGACGTAGATGTGGCCGGGCATGTGGACCAGGTGCCCGGCGCCGGGCATGAGCCCCGCCAGGCGCTCGGCCGCGGCCACGGCGCGCTCGGGGTCCACGGCCTCGACGGCGTGGATGTAGAAGTGGTTGGCCCCGGGGTGGTCCGGGTGGTCGGCCATGACCCGCTCCAGCTGCCGGAGGAGCTCGGGGGTGTCGGGTCGCGGGCTCCCGTCCCGGTTCCAGTACTGCCAGGGGGCCAGGTCCATGAGCGCTTCGGCGTAGAGCGTCCTCGCCTCGGGATCCTCCGGGAAGCGCTCGACCACGCCGCCCATGGCCCGCGCGTATGCCGAGTCCCGGGCCGCACGGTCGGCCGTCGGATCGGCGCCGTAGCGCAGGGCGAGGGCGTCGATCAGGGCCCGCTCCTTCGCGGAGGCGTGTGCCTTCCGAGCCCGGGCCTCCGCCACGGCCGCCCACGCCGCCGCGCCCGAGGCCGAGTCCATGGGGAGGTTGATGTTGGGCCCGAACGCAAGCGCCTCCCCCCACCAGCACATGGCGCACGACGGGTCGAGTCCCTGCGCCTGGCGGAACGAGCGGATCGCCTCCTGGTGGTTGAAGGCGTAGTACAGCCGGAGGCCCTGGTCGAAGTAGGCCTGCGCCAGGGGCGCCGAGGTCGTGACGGCCCAGGCGTGGTCGCCCAGGTCGTCGTAGAGCGGAACGGTGTCGGCGGCCGCCGTCGCCGTCGCTGCCGCCGGGGCGACGGCTCCGGGGACGTCCGCCGTCCGGGCGGCGGACGACGCCGGGAGGAGCGCGAGCGCGCCCAGGGCGGCGACCGGCGTCGCGAGAAGTCGCACGATCTCCATCTGTCGTCTCTCCTGTCTGGCCTCCCGCCGGCGAGAGGCGGGTCGTCGAGGGGCCCGGGGGCCGCGGTCCGACAAAGATACGCGCGCCGACGTGATTTTGGTAGTCTAAACACGTCGGGGCGGCGTGCGGCTGGTGGCCACCCGACCGATGCGTCGGTGGACGTCCGGAAGGACGTGGCCGCCGACGAGGTCGGGTCTAGGGTCGTGAGCCTCCCGCTCCGCCTGGAGGCGCCGGCGTCAGGGGAGCTTGGCCGCCAGGACGTCGACTTTGCGGATGTCCGGCTCCTCGGCCAGGAGCTCGGGAGCGCGGTCCATGAGAGCGCTCGCGATGCGTCCCTTGAGGTGGGCCTCGCGTCCCGACGAGTCGGCGAAGGTGTCGAAGATCCCGAAGGTGGACTCGTCGATCTTGAGCGCGAACCAGGTCGTGGTTCCCGCTTCCTCGCGAGCCAGGGGCAGGGCGCCGGCCAGGAACGCCTCCAGCTCCTCTTCCTTTCCGGACCTGGCTTTGAGCGTGGCCAGCAGTGCGAGTCTTGCCTGGGCCATGACGTCTCCTCTGTGGAGGGGGACACCTCGATGTGCCGCGGTCGCGGAGCCGCGAGGCCCGAACCGATCTCGCGGGCGGGGCCTGTCCGGGCTCCGTCGCCATCAACGCCCCGAGCCACGGTGGTGTTCCTCCCGACGCCACCGTCCGCTCCCGGCTACGGCCGCCGGGAAGCCCTCCGCTCCAGGACCCGCCGCGCCTGCTACGGGCGTCGCCTCTCGCGCGCCCGGTCCACCTCCCCTTAGCCTGAGGGGTCCACAGGAAGGGAGGGCTCCCTGCCGGGGCTCTCCCCGGGTGCAGACCCCAGCCGGGAGCCGTGATGTCCCAGACGAGCCGCCATCTCCCCGACCGGGCCGATGGCCGCCGCCGGTCCGCCGCTCGACACGCCACCGTCCTCCTGGCCGTCACCGCTCTGGCCGCGTGCCGCCCGGCCGAGAACTCGGGGTCGGGCGCCGCATCCGCCGCCGCGGCGGCCGACACCGCGGGCACGGTCCTGGTGATCGCCCGGGACTACGCCTTCGAGGCCCCGGACTCCCTCCCGTCGGGCTGGACCACCTTCCGGTTCCAGAACCGGGGGAAGCAGACGCACTTCATGCTCCTGGACCACCTCCCGGACGGGAAGACCTACGAGGACTACCGGAACGAGCTGCTTCCGCCGTTCGACAGCGCGTGGGCGGCGCAGAGGAGGGGCGCGAGCCAGGCGGAGGCGGGGAAGATCGTGGCCGCGGGCCTGCCGGCGTGGTTCGCCGACTTCGAGGAGCTGGGCGGCGTGGGCCTCGTGGCCCCGGGCGACACGACCCGGGTCACCGAGAAGCTCGTCCCGGGGACCTACGTCCTCGAGTGCTACATGAAGGGGCCCGACGGCAGCTTCCACCGCGCCATGGGCATGGAGCGGCCGCTGCACGTGACGGCCTCCTCCTCGGGCGGCCGGCCCCCGGAGGCCGACATCGATCTCACGCTCCGCAACGATGCGATCGTGACCACGGGGACGTGGACGCCGGGCCCCCACACCGTGCGGGTCGCCTACGCCGAGCAGCCCGAGACCGGAGAGGTCGGCGGGAACGACGTCCACGTGGCCCGGCTGAAGGACGGCCAGAGCGCGGCGGACCTGGCGCCCTGGATGTACTTCATGAACGTGAAGGGCCTCCAGGTGCCCGCCCCGGCGGAGTTCCTGGGCGGCGCCGAGGAGATGCCGGCCGGGGACACGGCCTACTTCAGCGTCGACCTCGGGCCGGGCCGCTACGCGCTGATCTCCGAGGTCGCCCCGCAGCGGCACATGTACATGGAGCTCACGGTGGAGCCATGACCGACTACGACTTCGACCCCTTCTTCGACGCGCTCGGGGACGACTGGTACGCGGACGACGACCTCCTCCTCCGGCTCCTCGCGCGTCGTTCGAGCGCCGGGAAGGGGCCGGGCGAGACGTCCGCCGGCGCCTCGACGCTGGGGGAGTGGGGCAGGGCGTGCGCCGGGCCGCTCCGCGAGCTGGCCGAGGAGTCGGCGCTCCCGTGGAACCGGCCGCGCCTCCGGCACTTCGACGCGCGCGAGCGCCGGGTCGACGAGGTCCTCCTCCCCCGCTCCACCCGGGAGGCGCTGGCGGTCGTGGAGGGCCACGAGGGGCTCGGCGCGCCCCACGGCGACCTCTTCGACTTCTATGCGCGGATCTACCTGTACGCGCAGAACGGCGAGGCGGGGGTGTGCTGCTCGGCGGCCTGCACCGACGGGCTGGTCCGGGCGCTGGAGGCGCTCGGGGACCGGCCCGAGCACCGGGAGGCCGTCGAGCGGGTGCGCGGGTCCACGGAGGCGCGGGTGTGGCACGGCGCGCAGTTCGTGACCGAGATCCAGGGCGGCTCGGACATCCCGGCCAACCGGACGCGCGCGGTGCCCGACGGGGACGGCTATCGCCTGCACGGGAAGAAGTGGTTCTGCTCCAACCCGAGCGCGGACTACTACCTGGTCATGGCTCGGGCGGAGGGCGAAGCGGGGGGCGAGGGCGGGGGCTCGGGGGCGGGGGCCGGCCGGCGGGCCGAGGCCGCCGCGACCGACGCCGACGACCGCCCCCTGGGCCTCTTCCTCGTGCCCGCCCGTCTCGACCCGGACCGCCCCGGGCGGAACGGCCACCGGCTCGACCGCCTCAAGGACAAGCTCGGCACCCGCGAGCTGGCCACGGCCGAGATCACCTTCGACGGCGCCCTGGGCTGGCCGGTCGGACCGCTCGAGCGCGGCCTTCCCAACCTCCTCCGCCACGTGCTGGTGACCTCGCGCTTCTCCTGCGTCCTGTTCGCCGCGGCGGCCCTGCGGCGGACGGAGCGGATCGTCCGCGCCTACGCGGACTTCCGGACCGCGTTCGGACGCCGGCTCTCGGACTATCCCCTCGTCCGTGAGAGGCTGGACGGGGTGGAGCGGGGCCGGGCCCGTGCGCTGGCCAGCGCCTTCCGGCTCCTGGCCTCGTGGCAGCGGGCCGGGGAGGGGGACGAGGCGGAGAAGCTGGCCTTCCGGGTCATGCTGAGCCTGGCCAAGACCGTGCACACGCGGGAGGCGACGCGGCTCGTGCACGACGCGATGATGGCGCTCGGCGGGAACGGGATCGAGGAGCGCTTCTCCCCCCTGCCGCGCCTCCACCGGGACTCGGTGATCATGGAGACGTGGGAGGGCCCCCACGACGTCCTCCTCACGCAGGCGCTCCGCGACCTCCGACGCTTCGGGGCGGACGCCGGGGAGTTCGTGGAGCGGGTCTCGGGCGAGGAGCGGGACGAGCTGGCCCGCGAGCTGGACGCCGTCCTCGACCCGGACGTCGAGCTTCCGCGCGCGGCGGGTGCCTTCCGGCCCGTGGCGGAGCGGCTCGTGGCGGCCTGGGCGGACCGGGAGCTGGGGGCGGTGTAGAGAGGGGCGCTCCGGCCGGCGGCGCGGACCCCCGGGCCCATCCCTCCCCGCCGGATCCGACCTCAGTCCCGGGGGCCCTCCTCCAGCTCCCGGGCCACCTCGAGCGCCTCGGCAGGCGAGCGCCCCGCGGCGGCGGCCAGCCAGCAGGCCACCGGCGCCGCCTTCCGCTCCGAGGCGTGGGCGGCGACGGCGGCCAGGTCCAGGATCTCGTCGACGACCCCGGGGCCGGGCGCGTCCACGCCCAGCGCCACGGCGAAGGAGCTCAGCCACTCGGTCGCGGTCGGGGTCGCCTCGGTCGACATCGGCTCTCCTCTGCTACATGCCCAGCAGGTTGCGGCTGATCTTCCAGAGCCCGTGCTCGTCGGCCCACACGTCCAGCTCCGGGGAGGCCAGGTCCTCGACGAGCGGGACGGCGGAGCCCTGCTCGCGCAGGTCCACCGTCTTGAGGTAGGCCCGGCAGGACGCGCACTCGGCCACCTGGATGTAGGGCTCGCCCTCGCTCCCGTGAAAGAGGAGCTTCTCCGAGTCCGCCTCGCCGCAGCTCGGGCAGCGGAGCCGGGGGAAGGGCCAGACCGTGGCGCACAGGCCGCACACGAGCAGCCTCCGGCCCTTCGCGTCGGGCTCGTCCCGGAGGAGCGCCACCTGCGGCGGCCATCCGCAGCGCGGGCAGGCCGCCGGGCCTTCGTCGGCGGCCTCCTCGGCCACGCCGACGTCCGCGTGGGAACGCCCGTTTCCGCCGCCCGCTCCGGCGCCCGGGCCTCCGTTCCCGACCAGCGGGAGCCGGCTCCCGGCCCCGGCGCGGGGCCGTCCGTTCCCGCCGCCGTTCCCGGCCGCGGCGCGCGCCGCCAGGCCCTCGGCCACGGGCTGGAGGAAGCCGCGCGCATAGAAGACGAGGGGAAGGACCTCGCAGCCCAGCTCCCCGGCCACCTCGTCCAGGTCTTCCAGCCCCGCCGTGCGCTCCAGGAGCTCCTCCAGAGCATCGGAGGGCGCGTCCGCCACGGCTTCTCCCACCGCGGCCAGGGCGTCCGGGGCCTCCGATGCGACCTCCGAGGCGTAGGCGCGGAAGGGACGGACGAGCTTGCCGAAGGGGAGGGCGTCCGGCGAGCCGCCGGACCGGCGGAGCCACCGGGAGGCGGCGACCCGCTCGTAGCGGGGCCGCTGGGCGGAGAGGACTCGACGGTAGAGGCCCAGCATCTCCGCGGCGTGGGGGCGCTCGCCGGCCAGGCGGGACGCGCGGGCGTCCCGCTCCTCGTAGGGGCCCGGACCCTTCACGGCCGGGCCCCGCGCCGCGGCACGGCCCCTACTCCCGCGGGGCGGTCGCGCCCGGCCCGCCCCGCTCGCGGAGCCAGGCCGGGTGGTGGAGCCGCGCCCACCACACCGGCACGCGGCCGGTGATCATCCCCCTGGCCGTCCCGGGGAGCGCGAGGGTCGAGAGGTAGACGTGCATGAGGAGGAGGAGACCCGCGCCCACCGCGCCGATGAAGTGCAGGAGCCGCATGACGGTGAGGAGCGCGGCCCCGAAGGAGGCCGGGAACCACAGGGGGATCCCGGTGACCACGAACAGGACCGCCAGCAGCATCGAGGCCCAGAAGTACATCTTCTGGCCGCCGTTGAACTTGCCCGACGGCGGGATGTCGGCGGTCTCGTGCCTCGCGTAGGCCGGGACCTTCCCCAGCCACTCGCGGTCGCGGGGCTCGATCCTCATCTGCTTCGCCCACGTCAGGAGCATGAGGAAGATGCCGGCGCCGTAGACGACCCCGATCCACGGGTGGAGGATCCGCATCATCTGCGGCCCGCCGAAGAAGACGTTGAGCCAGAAGGCCGACGGGTAGGCCAGCGCGAGGCCGCTCAGGAAGAGCGCCACGAACGAGATGCCCACCGTCCAGTGGATCAGCCGCTGCCCGGTCGTGTGCCGGGAGACGGCCCCCCCGGCCGCGGTCGGCGACGTCGCCCCGCCGTTCATGGCGCCTCCTCGGTCGATGCGGTCGGCGCCGTCTCGGGCTCGAGCGGGCCGTAGACCAGGTAGTGGAGCAGCGTGCCCAGGATCCCGAGGCCGAACAGCCAGCTCCCGATGCTCCGGACCCACGAGACGCCCGACAGGCCCGCCTGGCGGGGCGTGGGGTTGTTGGGCAGGTAGTAGTCCGCCAGCCGATCGCCGTGGGGCACGACGTACATCATGTGCGTGCCGCCCACGCCCGCCGGATCGTAGAGCGACGCCTTCGCGAAGCCCCGTCCCTTGAGCCGCTCGACCTTCTCGGCGGCCAGCTTCTTCATCTCCTCCTTCGTGCCCCAGTGGATGGCGTTGGTCGGGCACGTCTTGGCGCACGCCGGCTCGAGGCCCGCCTCCACCCGGTCCACGCACATGTTGCACTTGTAGACCTTCCGCGTCCTGGCGTCGAAGCGCGGGATGTCGAACGGACAGCCGGCGATGCAGAACTGGCAGCCGATGCAGGCGTCCTGGTTGAAGTCCACGATGCCGTTCATGTACTGGACGATGGCTCCGGGCGCCGGGCACGCGGCCAGGCAGCCGGGATCCTCGCAGTGGAGGCAGGCGTCCTTCCGGATCATCCACTGGATGTCGCCGTCCACCTCCGTCTCGTTGAACCGCATCAGGAGCCACGTGTCGGGACTCAGGTCCTCGTGGCTCTGGTAGCTCCCGAAGTTGTGGGTCTCCTCCGGCGGGAGCTCGTTCCACTCCTTGCACGCCACCTCGCACGCCTTGCAGCCGATGCACCGCGACATGTCCACGAGCTTGGCGTACTCGGGCTCCTCGGCGCGGATCGACGGCGGGGGCGCCGTGCTGGCGGAGATCCGCTTGACGGTCAGACCGGCCATGACGGACCTCCTCTACGCGCTGGCGATGTTGACGAGGAACGACTTGAACTCCGGGCACCGCGTGTTCGCATCTCCGATGAAGGGCGTGAGGTTGTTGGCCATCGAGCCCTTCGTGAGGCCGACGAACCCCCAGTGGACGGGGATGCCGATCGTGTAGGCCGGTTTCCCGTTCACGGTGAGCTTGCCGATCCGTTTCGTGACGATGGCCGTGCCCTCCACCTCGCCGCGCTTGGACCATACCTTCACGCGGCCGCCGTTCTCGATGCCCTTCTCCTCGGCCAGCTCGGCCGGGACCTCCACGAAGAAGTCGGGCATCGCCTCGACCAGGTAGGGCACGTTGCTCGTGACGAAGTGCTCGCGCTCCACCACCCGGTAGACCGTGCACGCGTAGGGGAAGTCGTCCGAGCCGTTCGCGAGCGTCTCCTTCACGCCGTCGTACCAGACCACGGCGGGGTTGGTGGCCACCTTCTCGTGGAGCAGGTTGGCCGTCGGGCTCTCGGCCGGCTCGTAGTGCTCGGAGAACGGGCCGTCCTTGAGGGAGCGGGTGAAGATCCGGGCCACGCCCTCCTCGGTCATGATGAAGGAGCCCTTGGAGTCGGGCGGCATCGTGGGCCCGTAATCGGGCACGTCGCCCACCCACTTCTTCCCCGTCCACCAGATGCCCGGGCGCGTGGGATCCCAGGGCTTGCCGTCCGCGTCGGCGGAGGCCCGGTTGTAGAGGACTCGCCGGTTGAGCGGCCAGTTCCAGGCCCAGCCGTGGTACATGCCCATCCCGAGCGGGTCGGAGGTGCCGCGTCGGGCCATCTGGTTTCCCTCCTCGGTGAAGCTGCCGGTGTACAGCCAGTTCCCCGAGGTCGTGGTCCCGTCGTCCTTCAGCTGCCCGAACGACGAGAGGAGCTTCCCGCTGGTGAGGTCGTAGCCGTTGATCTCCTTCGCGAGCTCCTCCAGCGTGGGAAGACGCGGGTTCACGTAGTTCCAGGTCATGGCCCGGATGCCCTCGTCGTACGCGCCGCCCTCCTTCTGGTGGAGCTCCCTGATCCGCCAGAAGAGCTCGGAGAGGATCCACGTGTCCGAGCGGACGCCGTCCGGCGGGTCGATGGCCTTCTCCTTCCACTGGGCCCAGCGGCCGCTGTTCGTGAACGAGCCGTCGCGCTCGATCCAGTGGGTGCTCGGCAGATACAGGACCTCCGTGTCGATCTTCGAGGGGTCCTGCCCCGGCGCCTGCCAGAACTCGGCCGAGTCCAGCATGAAGGGGTCGATGACGACCATCCACTTCAGGCGCGCCATCCCCGCGAACAGCCGGTTCGTGTCGGGGCCGGCCAGGATGGGGTTGAAGCCCAGGGTGACCAGGCCCTCCATCTGTCCCCTGTGGGCCTTGTCCCAGATGGAGAGCCACGTGGCGTCGCCCTCCTGCTTGCCCAGGAAGTGGTAGCCGAACTCGTTGGCCGGCGTGGCCGCGTCTCCGTACCAGGTCTTGAGCTGGGAGATGAAGAACTTGGGGTAGTTCCCCCAGTAGTTCATCGTGTCCGGCGTCAGGGGCCTGGGCGTCGACTGCTCCAGGTGGGTCTTCAGCGACGTCTGGCCCGGGGTCGGGACCTTGAGGTAGCCCGGCGTGATCCCGGCCACGATCGCGTGGTCGGTGGCGCCCTGCACGTTGGCGTGGCCGCGCATGGCGTTGATGCCGCCGCCCGGACGGCCGATGTTGCCCTGGAGAAGCTGGAAGATGGCCGCCGTGCGGATGATCTGGCTCCCCACCGTGTGCATGGTCCAGCCGACCGCGTACATGATCGTGCCGACCCGGTCGGGTCGGCCGGTCGAGCACACGACCTTCGCGATCTCGAGGAACTTGTCCTCGGGGCATCCGGCGATCCTGGCGACCACGTCCGGCGTGTACCGGCTGTAGTGCTTCTTGAGGAGCTGGAAGACGCTGCGCGGGTGCTGGAGCGTCGGGTCGCGCCGGACGTACCCGTCCGGACCCATCTCGTAGTCCCAGCTGGTCCGGTCGTAGTTCCCGGCCGCCTGGTCGTAGCCCGAGAACAGCCCGTCCTCGAAGCCGAAATCCTCGCGCACGAGGAACGAGGCGTTCGTGTGGAGCCGGACGTAGTCCTCGTGATAGAGGCCGTTCTCGAGGATGTAGCGGATGAAGCCGCCCAGGACCGCGATGTCCGATCCCGGCCGGATCTGCATGTGGTGGTCGGCGACCGCCGACGTGCGGGTGAAGCGCGGGTCGATCGTGACCAGCTGCGCGCCTCTCCCATCGCGGGCCTCGAGGGCCCACTTGAACCCGCAGGGATGGTTCTCCGCGGGGTTGGCTCCCATGACCAGGACGACATCGGCGTTCCTGATGTCGACCCAGTGGTTCGTCATGGCGCCCCGACCGAAGGTGGCGGCCAAACTGGCCACCGTGGGGCTATGTCATATGCGGGCCTGGTGGTCTATGTAGACCAGCCCCAGGCCCCTGGTCAGCTTGGTGATGAGGTAGGCGTCCTCGTTCGCCACCGTGGCGCTTCCGACCCACGAGACGCCGTCGCACCGGTTCACCGTGCGCCCCTCCTCGTCCCGCGTCACGAACGTGCGGTCGCGGGAGTCCTTGAAGCGCCGGGCGAACCAGTTCATGGCCGTCTCCCAGTCGATCGTCTCCCACTCGCTGGATCCGGCCTTCCGGAGCATGGGAGACGTCCCGATGCGCGGGCTCATGGCCAGCTGCATCTGGGAGGCGCCCTTGGGGCACAGCGTGCCGCCGTTGATCGGGCTGTCGGGGTCGCCCTCGACGTGGATCACGGATTTCGTGGTGTTGAGGCCCCCGCTGCCGTGCACGTAGGCGATCGTGCCGCAGCCCACCGCGCAGTACGGGCACACCGTCCTGAACTGACGGGAGTCCGAGATCCTGAGCTGTCGCGAGGCCGCGTAGGCGGGGGTGAGGTCGAGTCCGAGCGCGCCGGCGCCCAGCCCGATGGCGGAGATCTGGAGGAAGCTCCTCCTGGAGACAGACATCCGGCCCCTCCTGTTCCGGCGGAACGCCGACCGAGAGACTTCCGTGGTGTGGATGCCTCCCCATATTAGCCGGGGCGAAGCTGGGAGGGCAAGACCTACGGGTCGGGCGCATCCGGGGAGCGGAGAGGGTCGGATCGTCCGGCCCCACTGGACCGGAGGCCGTGTCCTTTCTATGCTGGAAATCGCGGGGCGGACTCGACCGATGAGCCGGTCGGCCCGACCCGGCGGGTCGCGCCCGCGACCGCCGGGTCTCCGCTCCGCAAACGCCAACACGACGGAGATGATGCCATGTCGCCAGCACCATCGGACCTAGACGCACTCCGCGAGCGGGTGAGGGGCCCGGTCTTCGCGCCCTCCGACGACGGTTACGACGAGGCCCGCGCGGTCTACAATGCCATGCACGACCGGCGGCCCGCCGCCGTCGTCGGTGCTGTCGACGAGGGCGACGTGATCGCCACCGTCGACTTCGCCCGCGACCGCGAGCTCGACCTGGCCGTCCGGGGAAGGGGGCACAGCGCGCCCGGCTACGGCACGTGCGACGGCGGCGTGGTGCTCGATCTGTCGCGGATCCGCTACGTCCGGGTGGATCCGGAGAGCCGCAGGGCCCGCGTCGGCGGCGGCGCGACGATCGGGGACGTGGACCACGCCACCCACGCGTACGGTCTCGCCGTCCCGGCGGGCTTCGTCTCGACGACCGGGGTCGGCGGGCTCACGCTGGGCGGCGGCATCGGGTACCTCAACCGCCGGGGCGGACTCACCTGCGACAACCTGGTCTCGGCCGACGTCATCACGTCGGACGGCCGGCGCGTGACCGCGAGTCCGCAGGAGAACCCGGACCTGTTCTGGGCCCTGCGGGGAGGCGGGGGGAACTTCGGGGTCGTCACCTCCTTCGAGTTCCGGCTCCACCCGGTGAGCACGATCGTCGGCGGCCCGATCGTGTTCGAGCTGGACGATGCCGCGGACGTGATGCGTGCCTTCCGGGACCACATGGCCGGGGCGCCCCGGGAGCTCGGGGCCTTCTTCGGCTTCCACCGGGCGCCCCCGCTCCCGTTCATCCCCGAGGAGCGCCACCTCGACAACGTGTGCCTGCTCGTGACGTGCTGGAGCGGTGATCCGGACGAGGCCGACGCGGCGCTCGCACCCCTGCGGAAAGCGGGCCGCGTCATCGGCGAGCACGTGGGCCCCATGCCGTATCCGGCGCTGCAGAGCGCCTTCGACGCACTGCTCCCTCCGGGCCTGTTCTCCTACTGGAAGTCGGATTTCGCGGCCGATCTGGACGAGGCGGCCATCGCCGCGCACCTGGAGCACGGCGGGGCGGTCCCCAACGTCCATTCCGCGATGCACATCTACACGCTGGGCGGCGCGGTCGCCGACGTGGGGCCCGACGAGACGGCCTTCGGCGTTCGCGACGCGCGCTATGCCGTGAACATCGTTGGCTTCTGGTCCGATCCCGGAGACACGGACCGGTACCGCGACTGGGTCCGGAGCTACTACGACGCCATCCACCCGTACTCGGGCTTCGAGGGCGGCTACACGAACTTCATGGAAGCCGAGGACCAGACGCGGGTGCGCGAGGCGTACGGCCCGACCTACGACCGGCTGGCCGAGGTCAAGGCGGCCTGGGACCCCGACAACCTCTTCCACCTGAACCAGAACATCGCCCCGGCGGTCTGACCGGCGTCGCCCCGGCGGTCTGACCGGCGTCGCCCCGGCGGCCCGAGCGTTGCGCGGCTGACCGCCGCGAGCCCGCTCCTTCGATCCGACCGGAGGCGACACATGGAAGTCGAGTGGTACGGGCAGTCGGCGTTCCGGCTGGCCGCGGATGGCACGACGGTGTTCATAGACCCGTTCGGGGACCTCTCGGGCCTGGAAGAGCGCGGCGTGCGGTTCGAGTATCCCGCCATCGGGGGCGTCGAGGCCGACCTGGTCCTCGTCACCCACGAGCACCCCGACCACGCCGGCGTCGAGGCCATCGGCGGCTCGCCCGAGGTGCTGCGCTCGACGGCCGGACGCCTCGAGTCGCCCGTGGGGGAGGTCGTGGCCGTGGCCTCCGAGCACGACGCGAACGCCGGGACGGAGCGCGGCCCGAACACGATCTTCGTCTTCGACCTTGGCGGCGTTCGGATCTGCCACTTCGGCGACTTCGGCCAGCGCGCGCTCCGGCCCGAGCAGCGCGAGGCGATCGGGGAGGTGGACCTCCTCTTCCTCCCGGTGGGCGGCGGCCCGACCATGGGGCCGGAGCTGGCCGCGGAGGTCGCCGGGGAGCTGGCCCCGCGCTGGGTCGTCCCCATGCACTACCGGACGCGCCGGGTCGGCTTCCTGGAGCCGGTGGACGGCTTCCTGGAGCGCATGGGGGAGGTCCTCCGCGTCGAGGGTGTGATCTTCGACACGGAGGGGCTCGGCGCGGCGGAGGACGGGGGCCCGCTCGCGGTGGTGCCGCTGGCGCCGTGAGGGCGCGGCGCGCCTTCGCGAAGTCCGCGCGGGACCTCCTCGACGACCACGCCGTCCACGACGTGCTCACCCGGCAGGGCACCGGCGGCTGAGGCGGCGGCCGCCGCGCGCCCTTCGCGCCCCCATCCGCCGGCCCTTCACCGGAGCGTCGCGGCCTCGTTCTGGCATTTCGAGCGGCAGGGCTACATCGAGGTCGACTGGGAGCCCTACCTGACCGCCCCCGACGAGGTGGCCGAGCTCATCGCCTGCCTGTGCGGCCCCCAGGAGACGATCCGAGGCCAGACGATCGTGTGCGACAGGGGGATGACGCTCCGGCCGGGGCCGAGGACGGGGGGCGCGGAGCGGTAGGGAGCGGCGTCCGGTGGCCGGCCCGCCATCCTTGCCGCCTCATACAGCCATCTTTATCGTACAGACCGAGCTATCTGCATTCGGTGCCGAAGCCCGGGGCGGTTGCCCGTCGTCCCGGCCGCCGGCGTCGAACGACAGATCCTGGGGGAGTCATGCCACCCAACTGGCCCGACCGAATCGAGTGGATAGCCTCCACGTTCGAGGATGGGAACCTCCGGGCCCTCGGGCGCCGCATCGGCGTCACGGGACAGGCCGTGAGCGCCTGGACTCGCGGGGAGGCGCGCCCTGCCGGCGAAGCGCTCTCCGCCCTGGCCCGGTCCTATCCCGACCTCAACTGCCGCTGGCTCCTGACCGGACGGGGCGAGCCCCTGCGGGACGGTGAGATGGGCTCCGCCGGCCTCCAGGGTGGGCACCGGTAGGCGTTTGCGCGCCCACGCCCGGTCCGCGGGCGGTGGGCTCGCCCCGGGGACCAGCTTGCGCTGCGCTCGGCGTACGTGTAGTATTCATGCCACACCACGTCTTGCTTCACGCGCTCTCTCTCGGCGGCAGGTAAGTCGCCGAGAGTTTTTTTTCGGGGAGGTAGACAAAAGAGTTTGTCTTCCCCGGCGGCGCGTAGCGACCCGTCCCTCCGGTCCCCGGGCGCTCCGGGCTCCGCGGAGATCGCCGTCGCGGGGAGAGGTCCGATACATGGCATCAGAGGAATTCCGAGAGGAGGCGTGGGAGGAGGGGGTGATCGACCGCCTGTTCGCGCTCAAGCGCCGCGGCGAGTCCGATGCCGCGTTCTCGCGCAGGCTGGGGCTCCAGCCCCAGCACCTCAGCAACTACCGTAACGGCCATCACGGCCTCTCCCTGCGGACCGCCGTCCGGGTCGCCGAGGGGACCGGCATCTCCCTCGACTGGCTCCTCCTGGGCAGGGGAGAGCCCGACGGCCGGGTCCCGGCGTCCCGCAGCACGGCCCCGGACGGTCGGGTGGGTGTGGACACCCGGAAGGTCCGCGAGGGCTGACTCCGCCGGGGCGTAGCCGGGACCGTCCGGTCCGCCACGGGCACCCCCGCCGGCGTGTGGTGGAGGCGCAACGACACGTCGGGCTCCGGACGGCTCGAAGCCGCGAGGATGCCCGGTCCGGGCGGCTTTTCCCGCACCCTGGGGTCGGCACCCGTCTTGCCCCACATGGCCCTGCGACAGACGCGGTACGCACATGAGGGTCGATCCCGGTCCGCCTCGCGCGGGCCGCGTGACGCCGGCGCAGGGGTGAAGAGACAGTGGACGATCGAGACCAGCGTGACAATCTCCCGGTCCGCCAGCAGGGCCGGTTCCAGATGGTGGAGGGCGGCCGTTCGTGGGTCCCGAGGTCCCCCGGCGCCCCCGGCGAGGACGAAGGGATCGACATCCGCCGAATCCTCGACCTGCTGTGGCGCAAGAAGTGGTGGATCCTCCTGGCCACGACCCTGGGCGTGGGGGCGGGCTACTTCTTCAAGGACACGGTTCCGGAGGAGTACCAGGCGCGCGGCACGGTGTGGGTGGCGACGCGGGACGAGCAGGGGGGGCCGATCCAGGGCCCCGAGGTTCTCAAGGGCCAGGGCTGGACGGACCTCTTCCAGAGCCGGGCCGTGCTGGAGCCGGTGGTGCGGAAGCAGCGGCTCTACCTAAAGCTCCCGGACGACGCGCGAAACGAGGCGGACCTCTTCTCGAATTTCGGCGTGGCCGACGACGCGCGGGACGGAGACTACACGTTCGCGGTGGACTCGGCTTCGCGCTACGAGCTCCGTGACAGCGATGGAACGGTGCTCGAGCGGGGTGAGCTGGGCGACTCGGTCGGCCTGGGCCTGGGCTTCAGGTGGCGCCCCGAGCCCGGGGCGCTCCGACCCGCCCAGTCCGTCAGCTTCAGCGTCTACTCCCCGGCCGGCGCGGTCCAGCAGCTCCGGAGCAACCTGGTCGTCAGCTTCAACTCGCAGGCGGGCAACCTCATCACCACCCGGTTCAGCTGGGAGGACCGGGCGCACGCGGCCCAGATCCTCAATTCGATCCTGGACAGCTTCCTGAACGTGGCCCGCGACCTCCAGACCGAGAAGCTCCGGGAGAAGGTCGACATCCTGAAGCAGCAGACCGAGTACGCGGCCAACCGCCTGGACTCGGCGGAGCTGGCGCTGGAGCGGACGCGGGTGGCCAACATCACCCTGCCCTCCGAGCCCCAGGCCTATCCCGTGCCGAGCGGCGGACAGTCCATGACCGGGAGCCAGCCCGTGCAGCAGGACCCGGTGTTCCAGCATTATTTCCAGCAGAAGGTGTCGGCCAGCGAGCTGACCTCCCAGATCTCGGAGCTTCAGGGGATTCTCGGGAAGCTCCGGGGCGGAGGGGACGTGGACGTCACGGACCTCCAGATGATCCCCGCCGTCGACAGCTCAAGCACGCTGAGCCGGACGCTGGGCACGCTCACGGACAAGATGGCCCAGCGCCAGTCGCTGCTCCTCCAGTACACCGAGGAGTATCCGGCCGTGAAGGACGTGACCCAGGAGATCAGGGACATCAAGACCCGTGCGCTGCCGGGGCAGATCGCCGGCCTCATCGGACAGCTCCAGACGCGGCTGTCGTCGGTGCAGGGGGACCTGGCCGCGCAGGCCGAGGAGCTGCGGCGGATCCCGCCGCGTACGATCCAGGAGGCTCGCCTTCGACGCGACATGGAGATGGCGGAGAAGCTCCACAACGACCTGCTCGTGCGCCTCAAGGAGGCCGAGCTGGCCGCTTCCACGAACATGCCCGACCTCCAGATCGTGGACCGGGCCGCGCCGGCGGAATCTCCGTCCAGCAACCAGAGCTCGAGGTTCTTCCTGATGGCGTCCATGGCGGGCCTGGGGCTCGGACTGGGCGGCGTGCTCCTCTTCGACCGCTTCGACCAGCGCTTCCGCTACCCGGAGGAAGTGGACAGGCAGCTGGGCCTGCCCGTGCTCGGCGTCATCCCCCGGATCCGGGGCGCCGCGCACACGGAGCCGGCGACGGCCGAATCGGTCATCGAGGCCTTCCGGGTCATCCGGAATCAGCTCGGACGCATGCGCAGCGAGTGGCCGACGGTCATCGTGGTCACGAGCCCCACGCCGCGGGACGGCAAGACGCTCATCTCGGCCAACCTGGCCATCTCGTTCGCGGGCGCCGGAAAGAGCACGCTCCTTGTGGACGGCGACCTGCGCCGCGGCGACGCCGAGCGGCTGTTCGCCCTCTCCCCGACGCCGGGACTGGCCGACCTGCTCTCCAGGGGGACCGCGCTGGAGCGCGTGATCCGCTCCACCGAGCTGCAGGGGCTGTCGTTCATGGGTCACGGCAAGCTCGGTGGCTTCGATCCGGTCCTGTTCGAAGGCGAGCGGTTCAGGCGGATCATGGAGGTCCTGCGCGAGCGGTTCGACGTCGTCGTCGTGGACGCGCCCCCGCTGGTGGCCGGCAGCGATCCGCTCCTCCTGGGCGAACTGGCCGACCAGGTGGTGCTGGTGCTGCGCACCGGAGAGACGGACATGACCGTGGCGCGGACCCGCCTGGAAGCGCTGGGGGCCTTCGACATCCCGCTGGCCGGGGTGGTCCTCAACGACGTCCCGGACCGGGCGCTGTACCAGAAGTACTACTCGTCCTACCGCTACTACGTGGAAGGAGAGGTGGTGACGTGAGCCGCTGGGGGGCGGGGCCCCGCAACGGGGCCGGCCTGCCGAGGAAGCTCCTGGTCACGGGGGCGGCCGGATTCATCGGCTCCCACCTGGTGGAGCGGCTCCTCGAGGATGGATACGAGGTGTGGGGACTGGACAACTTCGATCCCGCCTACTCTCCGGCCGCAAAGAGGGCCAACCTGCGCGAGGTCGTGCGTCACCCGCGCATGCACATGATCGAAGGCGACCTCCGGGACACCGTGCTCCTGGACGGCCTGTTCGGGGACCGCAGCTTCGATGCGGTCCTCCACCTGGCCGCCCTGAGCGCGCCGCTCTCGCCGCTGGACGATCCGCAGCTGTGCTTCCAGGTGAACCTCCTGGGGACGGTGAACCTCCTCGAGGCCATGCGCCGCCGCGGGGTCCAGCGCATCGTGTTCACGTCGGACCGCTCGCTCTCGACCAGGGGCGGGGCGGAAGGCGACGAGGCGTTCGCGCCTTCCGAGCGGCCGGCCACCTCCTTCTCCGCCGCCAAGCGGAGCGTGGAGCTTCTGTGCCACGTGCATCACCGGACGTATCGGACGTCGGTCCACATCCTCAGGCTGGCGGCCGTCTACGGCCCGCGCGAGGGCCCCGACGGACCGGTGCACAGGATCGCGAGGAGGCTGACCGGGCAGGCGGACGCCGCGCCGGACGCCATCCCGGCGGCCGACGAGGAGTACCTGTACGTGGCCGACGCGGTCGAGGGGCTCGTGTCCAGCCTGGAGACGCTCCTCGAGGCCCCGGCCGAATCGCCCGTGTTCGAGATCGTGACGTTGCGGGGAGAGCAGGTCGTTTCGGCCGGCGAGCTCGAGAGTCGGCTCGCAGCCGCGCTGGGCATCGAGCCGGCCGAGACGGCGCGCGCGAAGGCGGCGGCCGGGAACGGCGAGGGAGGCGCGGTCAGGGCCGCCGTGCGGGCGTCCCAGGCGGTCGAGCTCCTGGGCTTCCGCCCGGACGTGTCCCTGGACGAGGGCCTGGCCCGGTTCGCCGAGTGGTTCGGCCGCCGTGGGCCTTCCCCGGCCTCGCTCAGCGGGTCCGGAGCCCGCTGACCCGGAGCTCGAGCCCGCGCAGCGAGAGCCCGGCCGGAATGTTGAGGCGGGGCACCCATGCCGGGCCCTCCCGCCGCCGCCAGAGCCCGCCTCCGATCCTGAGCACGCCGCCGTGGCCCATGCCCACGGCCATGCGCCCCAGCGCCTCGCTCCCGGCTCCGTAGGGGAGGGCGAGCCAGGGCGCCTCCGGTGCCCCGAAGTCCGCGAGCCAGTCGCGGGCGCGCCGCAGGATGTCCTCGATCTCCCGGGAGTCGAGAGAGGGCAGGTGCTCGTGCTCCCAGGCGTGGGAGCCGAGCGTGATGCCGCGCCCGCAGTGCCGGCGCAGCTCCTCCCGGGTCGCGATCCCGTAGGCGGCCGGCAGTCGCGGAGCGGCGGCCCCGGGCAGGAACCGGTCCCGGACCTCCGAGGGCCGCCCGCCGCACTCCTCGAGGGCCCTGCGCCGTATCTCCTCCGTGAGGCCGTCCGCCTCCGCCAGCTCGTCCCACCAGGTCGACGATGCGCCCAGGAGCCCCGGCGAGACGAAGACCGTGGCGGGGATCCCCCGCCGGACGAGCTCGGGCAGGGCCAGCGTGACCGCGCCACGGTAGGCATCGTCGAAGGTGATCACGGCCCGCGGCCGGGAGCTCCCGGCCGCCGGGTCTCGGGCCGCCGTCTCCAGGTCCACGATCCGGTGGGTGCGGCGGAGCCGCTCGACCTGGTCGAGGAAGGCCGGGAGCGGGAGATGCAGGCTGGCGTCCCCGCGGCCGGCGTCGGCCGCCGGCACCACGTCGTGGTAGGCCAGGATCGCCACGCGGTCGCCCAACGTGCGGCGCGCGAGAGCCGCCAGCCCCGAGCGCGTTCCGATCTGCTCGGCGGCGCTCCGGATCAGGGCGCGCAGGGGAGGTCCCTCCGCGTCGGCTCCCACACCGCGTGGAGCTCGCCCCGCACGGCCCGGAGGCCCGCCGCCAGGGCGGCGGCGTTGGCGACCAGGCCGAAGGCGGGGATGGAGAGGAGCCTCGGGACGCGCCGGCCCTCCGGCCACAGCCAGCCGACCGCGCCCAGGAGGACGCCCGCTCCGACCAGGCCCACGGCGATCCGCGCGGCCGGCAGCGTGACCGCCAGCCCCGCCGCCCCGATCACGCCCACCACCAGCCACCACGGCACCAGCCACCGGCAGACCTTGTGGCTGAAGAGCATCCAGGCGAAGCGGCCGTGCTCGCGCGGGTTCAGAAGGTGCCGTTCGTAGGCCAGGGTCGCGATGCCCCGCAGCATGGTCCGGACCTTCCGGCCGTACTCGCTTCGGAGGGAGCCGGTCCTCGGGACCACGCACACCGCCTCCGGGACGGACACGGCCCGGTAGCCCTGCTCGCGGGCCACGAGTGCGGCGGCGAAGTCGCGGCTGAGCGCGGGCGGCAGGTCGTACTGGTGGAGGCTCCGCCGTATGGCGTACAGGGAGCCGGACGCCCCCACGATGCCGCCGGCCCGCGTCTCCAGCCCGCGCACCCACATCTCGTAGCCCACGTAGCCCGACTCCCCGACGTTGCGGTCCGAGGCCTCCGACCCCGCGCTCACGTCCCGCCCCGACGCCACCCCGACCGCGGGATCCTCGAACCGGCGGACCAGCGCCCGGACCGCGTCCGGCTGCAGCCGGATCGAGGCGTCCGTGTTGACCACGATCTGGCCCGTCAGGTGCTCGCGGGCGGCGTTCTCGGCGGCCGTCTTCCCGCCCCTGCTCTCCACGCGGAGGAGCTCGACCCCGCGGTCGGCGTACTCCCGAACGATCTCGTCCGTGCCGTCCGTGGAGGCATCGGAGACGAACAGGATCTGCCTCCTGTCGGCCGGATAGTCCACGCGCAGCAGGCTCTCGATCGTGTCCCGAACCTGCTCCGCCTCGTCGTGGACCGGCACCGTGATGCTGATCGAGGGCCAGCCTCCCGGCGGGGCGACGCCGTCCCCGGAGGACGCGCCGTCCGGGTCCCGCCCCTCCGACGGCAGCAGCTTCAGGACGAGCGGGTAGAGCGCGTACGTGTAGCCCACGAACGCCGCCGCGGCCACGGTGAGCGCCCATGCCACAGCGGTCATCCGGCTTCCGGCTCCCTGGCCTCCGACCGGCACCCGGCGTACACGCGCCCGTACCGGTCGAGCCAGCGGTCGGCGCCGAACTCGGAGCCGAGTCGCTCCCGGGCGCGCTCCACCCGCTGGCGGGTGGCCGAAGGCTCGTCCATGACGCCCCGGATCGCGTCCGCCAGCGCGGCCGGGTCCTCGGGGGGGACGAGGACCGCCTCGCGCTCGCTGACGACGTCCGGCACGCCGCCGACCCTCGTGGCGGCCACCGGTACCTCCGCCGCCATCGCCTCCAGGAGGACCATGGGCGTCCCCTCCGTGCGCGAGCTCAGGACCACCAGGTCGAACGCCTTCATGAGCCGCGCCGCCCGTTCCACGGGGCCCGGCCAGCGGACGGAGCCGTCCAGGCCCATCCGGCGGGCCCGGTCCATCAGCTCGGCCCGCAGGCTCCCGCCGCCGATGAGGACGGCGGTCGCCGCCGTCCCCACCCTGCCGATCGCGTCCACGAACACGTCGGCCCCCTTCACCCGGTCGATCCGCCCGATGAAGCCCACCGTGAAGGCGTCGTCGGGAAGGTCCAGCCGTTCCCGCGCTTCGTCCCGGTCCAGGAAGTCCACCGGGTCGGTCCACGCGTTCGGGATCCAGTGGAGCCGGTCCCGGGACACGCCCGACGCCGCCAGCTCCTCGACGAGCGGACGCGAGACGGCCACCACGGCGTCGCATCGCCTGAAGGCGCGCCGCTGCAAGGCCTCGTACAGGCGGTTCTTCAGGCCCCCGCGCGTGAACCCGTGGACGGTGGTGACGATGGGGAGCCCCAGGGAGCGGGCGGCCGGCCCGTGGACGACGTCGGAGCGGTATCCGTGGGTGTGGACGATGTCGGGCGAGATGCCCCGGCACAGCCCGCGGACGAACCGCCGCTCGCGCAGGTAGGCTCGCGCGGGAAGGTGGGTCACGTGGACTTCTACGCCGGCCTCCACGAGGCTCCGGAGCGCGGGCGGCCCCTCCGCTCCGACGTCGAGGATGGCGCCCACGTGGACGTCGTGGCCGGCCTCCCGCTGGGCGGCGGCCAGCGATCCGACGACCTGCTCGAGCCCCCCGTAGGCGGCGGGCGCGAAGAGGTGGACGATCCTGGGCATGGAGGTCACGTTCCTGTCACCATGTCACGGAATCAACGGCGGCGGCGCGTCCGCTTCGACCGGTCCTCATCCGGGGGACGTGCACCTCCGGTGCCACTCCCGAACGCCCGGGGAGCCCGGCCGGGAGCGGAATCCCGGGTCGGTCCGCGTGCGCGGGTGTGGACGTAGCGCCACACCGGGGAGGGTTCCGTGTGGCGACCGGACGGTGGGGCGGCGGTCCCACGGCTCCGGACGGACGCCCCGAACGCCCCGGGATCGCGCCTCGCTCACGGAGTCCAGGCGGAACGGACGGTGGTGGCACCGCGAGGCCGGCGGGCGGGAATCGAACGTGCACATGCCGTGTGGGGCAGCGGAGACCACCGACGAGGAGTCCATGAGCGCAGACTGGGAGCTGTCGCGGTTTCGGACCGGCGACCGGGTCGAGGTGCGCAGCGAGGAGGAGATCCTGGCCACGCTCGACGCGTCGGGACGGCTCGAGGGCATGCCCTTCATGCCCGAGATGCTCGCGTTCTGCGGCAAGCGGGCCCGCGTGGCCGCGATAGCGCACAAGACGTGTCAGACCGCGAACACGCCATGCACCGGACGACGTCTTTCCAGGACCGTTCACCTGGAAGGCGCGCGGTGCGACGGATCGGCGCACGGCGGATGCGACGCCGCCTGCAACCTCTTCTGGAGGGACGAGTGGCTGAGGCCGGTCCCCGCCGAGGGCGATGGCTCGTCCCCGTCGCTCCGGGCCGATGAATCCGCCGGAAGAGTGGAGCACGGCGCTCCGGCCTGCACGCGTGAGCGCCTGTTCTCGGCCACGCGTCGGCCTCCGACGGAGCCCGACGGGCGCCCCAGGTACTCGTGCCAGGCCACCGAGCTCATCGAGGCCAGCGAGCCTCTCCCGTGGTGGGATGTCCGCCAGTACGTGCGCGACGTGCTCACCGGCAACCATGGCGTCGGCCACGTCCTCCGGGTCCTGACCGTGGCCGCGGTCCGGGCGGCCCGCGACCGGGCTCCGATCGGCTACCGCGCGTTCGTGTGGCTCCACCGGCTCGTGCACCGGCTCCTCCTGGGAAGGGAGGATCCCACCGTGGTGGGGCGGATCCCACGCGGCGAGCCGACTCCGGTGCGCGACCTCGGGTTGCGGCCGGGGCAGTGGGTTCGCATCCGATCCAAGGAGGCGATCGCCGAGACGCTGGACACGGCCCACAAGAACCGGGGCCTCTACTTCGACGAGGAAGAGGTGCCCTATTGTGGATCGCGGGCGCGGGTGACCGGTCGGGTCGAGCGGATCCTGAACGAGGCGACGGGGGAGATGCTCGAGATGAAGACGCCTTCCGTTCGCCTCGACGGCGTGGTGTGCCGCGGCGAGTACAGCGAGTGCAGGCTCATGTGCCCCCGCGCGATCCCGTCCTTCTGGCGGGAAGCGTGGCTCGAGCCCCTCGACCTACGCTCTCTCCAGGAGACCGGACTCGACCAGCGCATCGGCCGCCGGGCGCACCTGGCGGAACCGGAGGCCGGACCGGTCGGCGACGTCCAGCAGTGAGTGCCGCCCGTCCGAGTAGGCCAGGACCCAGAGGAGCGCCTCCTCGAAGCCCGGCAGCTCCTGGCCGCCGGTGTTCCGGTAAAGGCCCCTTCGCCCCAGCTGGGGCTCGCCCCGGGGGCTGAGGTTTCGATAGATCCCGTTCCCCTCCAGGACCTCCACGATCTCCAGGCAGGCCTCGAGCGAGCCCTCCAGGCTCTCCGGACGGACGAAGTCCGGGTCGTCGTCCGAGGTGTGGTATTCGGGATAGGTGCCGTGCGGCGTGCGCATGAGGCAGCCCACCGGGAGGTCGAATCCCGGCGAGCAGTACTGCCGCTCATCGTAGCCGTAGGGCGAGAAGTCCCGGATCCGCGGCGCTTCCGGAGATGCGCGGTGGGTGAGGACGTGCTCCGCCGCGCGGTCGATCTCGGCGCCGCCCCGACGGCTCCTCTTGTAGGTGAGCGGGCCCGCGTCACCGACCCCTGTCAGCACGAGGCCGTGGCGGATGCGGCTCACCGCTCCGTCCTCGTTCCGGGCCAGCCACGTGATCGAGCCGATCGTCCCGGGGATGAAGACGAACCTGTACGAGTACCGGCGGTCGCACCGCCCGCCCAGCTCCCGCGCCAGGGCCGTGGCCACGGCCAGCCCGGAAAGGTTGTCGTTGGCCAGCGAAGGGTGACAGCAGTGGGCGGAGACGAGGACCTCGTCCTGTGCGTCTCCGGGCAGGAAGCACTCGCCGTAGGTGAGGCTGCCGTCCTCGAAGGTGGAATCGATGAGCACCTCGTACTCGCCCTCCCGGAGTCCCTCCAGCGTGCGGTGCCGGAGGCAGAAGCCCCAGTCCTCCGCGTAATACGAAGTCCGGTACGGGATCGCATCCGGCCGGTCGGGAAGGCTGTGGAGATGCGGCCGCAGCTCCTCCAGCGTCATCGTCCGGTGCACGGGCACGCTGTAGCTCACCACGTGGAGGTTGTGGTCGGCGAAGTCGACGACCCGCTCGCCGCCGGGCCCCCGGATCCAAGCCTCGCGGAGGTTCCACTCCCGGGGGACGGTCCAGTCGAGCACCTCCGTACCCGTGGGCACCTCCCGGATCTCGAGCGGAATGCGCCCGCCGATGCGGCGCAGGGTCTCCCGCACCCCGTCGCCGGTGATGCTGCGGCAGATCGGATAGAGCTCCTCGACCAGATCGTGCAGCTCGGAGCCGCTCACCCGCCCTCCGGCCGATCGGGGTCGAAGGCCGGCCACTCCAGGTCCCGGTCTTTCACGACCGGAGGCTCGACGGGCCACTCGATCCCGAAGGCCGGGTCGTCGTACCGGTACCCGCGGGCATGCTCGGGAGCGTGGAACTCCGACATCTGGTAGAGGATCTCGGTGTCGTCCTCCAGCGCCTGGAAGCCGTGGGCGAAGCCCCGCGGGACGTAGAGCGCCCGCCGGTTCTCGGCGGAGAGCTCGACGGCCTCGTGGCTTCCGTACGTGTCGGACTCGGGCCGCAGGTCCACGATGACGTCCAGGAGAGCGCCCCGGACACAGCGCACCAGCTTGGCCTCCCCGTGGGGCGGCGCCTGGTAGTGCATCCCCCGCAGGGTCCCGCGGCGCCGATTGTACGAGAGGTTGCACTGGGCGATCCGCGTCTCGAGGCCGTGGTCCCAGAACTCCCGCCGGCACCACGTGCGGGCGAAGAAGCCCCTCTCGTCCCGATGGGGCTCGAGGTCGATGACGTGCGCGCCGGGGAGGTCGAGCTCGGTGAAGATCACAATGCCCTCAGTCCAGGACGGTCACTTCCGGGATCGGGACCACGAACCTGCCGCCCCAGTCCCGGATTCTGCTCATCTGCTCGACGATCTCCTCCTTCAGGTTCCATGGGAGGATCAGGACCCAGTCGGGGCGGGTCTCGTCGATCCTCGAGGGCGGATGGATGGGAATGTGGGTGCCGGGGAGGTACTTCCCCTGCTTGTACTCGCTCCGGTCGACCACGTAGTCCAGGAAGTCCGTCCGGATGCCGCAGTAATTGAGGAGGGTGTTGCCCTTCCCGGGAGCCCCGTAGCCGACCACCGAGTCCCCGGCCCGGCGCACCCGGATGAGGAACTCGAGGAGCTTGCGCTTGGTCTCCTTCACGCGCTCCGCGAACGTGCGGTAGTACTCCAGGCTCTCCACGCCCGCCGCGCGCTCCCGCCGGCGGAGCTCGACGACCCGGTCCGTCACGGCGTGGAGCTCCGGGCCGTCTCCCGCCGCCGGCTCCTCCCCGTCCGAGGGCGAACGGTGGCGGACGTAGACGCGCAGCGATCCCCCGTGGGTGGAGATCTCCTCGACGTCGAACACGGTGAGGTCGTGGGCCGCGAACACCCTCTCGGCAGTCACGAACGAGAAGTACGAATAGTGCTCGTGGTAGATCGTGTCGAACTGGTTCTCCGCGACCAGGCGCATCAGGTGCGGGAACTCCATCGTGAGCACGCCCTCGTCCGCCAGGAGGATGCGGAGGCCCTCCACGAAGTCGCCGAGGTCGGGGACGTGGGCCAGGACGTTGTTCCCGATCAGGAGGTCGGCCCGGACGCCGTCGGCTGCCAGCTCGCGCGCGGTCTCCTCTCCCAGGTAGACGACCTCCGTGGGGATCCCCTTCTCGAGCGCGGCCTCCGCCACGTTGCCGGCCGGCTCGATCCCGAGGACGGGGACGCCGAGCGGAAGGAAGTGCTGGAGGAGGTAGCCGTCGTTGCTGGCGACCTCGACCGCCCGCGAGTCGGGGCCGAGCCCGAATCGGTCGGTCACGGCCTCCACGTAGCGTCGTGCGTGCTCGACCCAGCTGTCCGAGTAGGAGGAGAAGTAGGCGTATTCTCCGCCGAAGATCTCCTCCCCGCTCACGTACTCGCGGAGCTGAACCAGCCAGCACCGGTCGCAGACCAGGACGTGGAGCGGGTAGAACGGCTCCATAGCGTCCAGCTTCTCCTCCGCCACGTAGCTCTCGCACAGGGGCGACATGCCCAGGTCCACGAAGGTGTGGCGGAGGGGGGTACGGCAGAGGCGGCAGGGGGCATCGGGCGTGGCGCCCTCGCCTCCCGCTTCCTGCCGGCGCCGGGAGGACTCCGTCCGCGCCGGAACCGGCTCCGGCCGTGTCATCTCGGAGTCTCGATCAATTGTACCTGCGGAACACGACCCTGGTCGGGCCGCCCTCCAGGAAGGGATCGGCGCCATCGTCCAGCGCCCGTCCGTAGACGTCGAGGGCGGCGTCCACGGCCTCGACCGTCCGGTCGATCTCCTCGTCGCCGTGCGAGTAGCTCACGACGAAAGACGGGGCCAGAATGCCGTTCCGAATGAGCTCCTGCATGAACAGGGCGCGGAACGTCTGCGACGGCTTCCCATCCGGTCCGGCCGTCCCGAACACGAGGTTGCAGGGACGGCCCACCACGTCGACGTAGTCTCCCAGGCCGTGGTGGCGGATGACCTCGTCCACGCCCCGCCGGAGGCGCTCCCCCTGCCGGTGCAGCGCCTCGATCACGGGCTCGCTCTGGTAGACCCGCAGGGTCGCCAGGGCGGCGGCCAGCGCGTGGGTCTCGGCGCCGTGGGTGGTCGAGAGCAGGAAGACGCGCTCCCCGTCGTGGCGGAGCCCGCCGCGTTCCATGAACTCGCGCTCCCCGACGAGCGCCGAGACCGAGAAGCCGTTGGCCATCCCCTTCCCGAACGTGGAGAGGTGGGGCCTCACCCCGTACACGTCCTGCGCTCCCCCGAGCGCCCACCGAAAGCCGGTGATCATCTCGTCCAGGACCAGGAGCGCCCCGCGCTCGTCGCACAGGCTCCGGAGGCCGGGCAGGTAGCCCGGGTCCGGGTCGTCGTACTTGGCGGGCTCGAGGACCAGGCAGGCGATCCGATCAGGGTTCTCGTCGAAGAGTCGCCGCGCGGCGTCCAGGTCGTCGTAGGGGAAGGTGATCGTGAGATCCCGGATGGCCTGCGGAATGCCGGCGTTCATGTCGGTGGTCCCGATGAACCAGTCGTCCACCGAGAAGAACGGATGATCGGCGCAGATCGCCACCACGTCGCGGCCGGTCACGGCCCGGGCCAGCTTCACCGCCGCCGTGGTCGTGTCCGAGCCGTTCTTGGCGAACTTCACCATGTCGGCCGCCGGGATGACCTCGAGGAGGGCCTCCGCGTATTCGAGCTCCAGGGCGGCCGGGCGGACGAAGTTCGCGCCGAGCCGCATCTGGCGTGCGGCCGCCTCGACGACCTCGGGATAGGCGTGGCCCAGCGTCACCGCCCGCAGCCCCATGCCGTATTCGATGAACTCGTTTCCGTCCACGTCCCAGACCCTGGCTCCCTCGCCCCGGACGATGGCGGCCGGCGCGTGCAGCGGGTACTGGTCGTCCCCCTTGGCGTAGGTGTGGGCCCCGCCGGGGATGATGTCGTGGGCCTTCTCCCGATAGGCGCGCGAGCGGGCGAAGCGATCCGCGAGATCGGTCGTCGGTGTAACGGATTGAGTTCGCTGGCCGGACACCCTGAAGCTCCTTCTCGAAGTTCTCGACGCCCCACAGGGGAGGCCATATCCGTGCCAGATTCTTGCACTGTCGATCATGGGTGAGGGCCGAGGACGGATGCGCCCGGGAACGAGGGGTCAGGATCGGCTCAGGGACGATTCCCGCAGGTTTCGTGGGCCCTTCGTGCGTTCGCATCGAGATGTTCGGATGAAGCAGCCCGAGCTTCGATACAGATTGCGGGACGGAGGTATGATGAGATCAGTGGGCACAGAGCCGGTACACTGTGGCGTTGGCGCCACTGTCGCTCGTGGCTGGCGGATCTCCCCGCCGAAGACCCTGTCGGGCCTCGCTTCAGGTATGTTCCTGCTTCTCGTGGCAGCCTGCGGCCACCCCGAGCAGGCTGCCCCGTCGGGCCCTTCGGCGGAGCCCGCCGCGATCGCGAAGGCGGCGGGGGACGAGCAGCACGGCCCCCCGGGGACGCTGCTCCCGTCGAGCCTCGAGGTCGTGGTGACGGGCCCGTCCGGTGAGCCCGTGCAGGGTGCCGACGTGAGCTTCACGGCCACCGGGGGTACGGTGGTTCCCGCTCGCGGTCCCACCGATCGGGACGGTCGTCGCTCGGCGCGCCTCCTCCTGCCCGATGGCGAAGGTCCGGTCGAGGTCACGGCTTCTACGGGCACGCTCCCCAGCGTGCGGTTCACCGCCGAGGCGGTTCGGGGCAAGCCGAACCCCTACACGTATCCGCTCCACATCTCGGGTCGCTACCTGGTCGATGATGACGGTCGTCCCGTCATTCTCATCGGTGATTCGCCATGGAGCCTGGTCGTGCAGCTCGATTCGGCTGAGGTGAAGACCTATCTGACCACGCGCGTGAGCCAGGGCGTCAACGCCATTCTCTTCAACGGCATCGAGCATCTGTTCGCGGACGATGCCCCCAGGACGGCATACGGCCGGCCGCCGTTCAGGGATACCCTCGCGAGCGGGTCGGCCGACTTCACGACGCTAGACGATGGCTACTGGAGCTGGGTCGAGTGGGTCGTGGGCCAGGCCCGGGACCGCGGAATCACCTGCCTGATCGCGCCAGCCTACCTGGGCTTTCATCTGGGGAACCAGGGCTGGGCGACGGAGGTCGCGGCCAACGGACCGAAGCGGATGGCCGCGTACGGCGATTCCCTCGGCCGCCGCTTCGGTTCGTACGGCAACGTGGTCTGGGTCATGGGGGGGGACTCCGGCCCTGCGTTCTCCGGTACGGATGTCACCGCCGAGGTGAACGCTCTGGCCGATGGGATGGCGTCGCGGATGCCCGACGCCATCTTTTCGGCGCACGGTAGCCGCTACAGCTCCGCCCTGGACGCCTACGACCAGTCCTGGCTCGACATCAACTCGACCTATTCCGACCCGGACCGGGGCCCGTCCCAACTCGAGACCGATTACGGACGAACCGACGGAAACGGCGCATCTCCGATGCCCTCCATCTGGATCGAAGGCTTCTACGAGAACGAACATGGCACGACGCCGGCCGAGCTGCGGTCCCAGATGTACTGGAGCCTGCTGAGCGGCGACGCCGGCTCGTTCTACGGGAACCATCCGGTGTGGCCCTTCGGCGCCGCGGCCGCGTCAGGGTTCGGCGACTCCTCGGCACCTCCGTACGATACCTGGCCGCACGCCATGGAGACCGACGTGGCGCGCGATCTGATCGAGGTGCGGCATCTGGTCGATCGTCAGCCGATGCGGCTTCTCGTCCCCGATTTCGGCGAGGATGTGGTGACGGGAGGCCGTGGAAGTGGAGCCACGTACGCGGCGGCCGCCAGGGCCTCGGACGGGAGCCTGATCATCGCGTACCTGCCCGACCGGCGGGAGGTGACCGTGGACATGTCCGCCATCACGACCGATACGGTGGCCACAGCCAGCTGGCTCGATCCGCGGACGGGCTCCGAGACGCGCATCGGGCGCTTTCCGACGGAGGGCCACCGGGGCTTCATGCCCCCGTCGGACGCCGACTGGATTCTCGTCGTCGAAGACCTTCCGGACTGAGGTCCGGCGTGGCCCGTCGCGGGACGTCCGGACACGCGTACGATGTGGCCGTCGTCGGCGGAGGCATCGTCGGCCTGGCCACCGCTCTGGCCCTGGTCCGGGCGGGCGCCGGCCAGGTGCTGGTGCTCGAGGCCGAGGAGGCGCTCGCCTCGCACCAGACCGGACACAACAGCGGCGTCATCCACTCCGGGCTGTACTACGAGCCCGGCTCTTTGAAGGCCCGCACCTGCGCGGCCGGACGCGAGGCAATGTACCGGTTCTGCGAGGAGGCGGGCGTTCCGTACCGGCGGTGTGGGAAGCTGGTGGTGGCGACGCGCCCGGAGGAGATCGAGCGGCTGGATGAGCTCGAGCGTCGGGGGCGGGCGAACGGCCTCCGGGGCTTCCGGAGGCTCTCGGCGGCGGAGCTTTCGGAGAAGGCGCCGGGCGTCGTGGGGGTCGAGGGGCTGTGGGTCGCCGAGACCGGCATCACCGACTTCGCGGCGGTGACGCGGGTGATCGCCGCCCGGGTGGTCGAGGGAGGCGGGGAGATTCGGACCGAAGCCCGCCTGGTGAACGTGCGCCGGGACGGAGCGTCGCTGCGCCTGGTCACGGAAGCCGGTGACGTGGCCGCGTCGGCGCTCGTGAACTGCGCGGGCCTGCACAGCGACCGCGTGGCCCGCATGTGCGGCCTCGATCCGGACCTTCGCATCGTTCCCTTCCGGGGGGACTACTTCGAGCTCGACTCGCCGCCCGAGGCGCTCCTGCGGTGGCCGATCTATCCGGTTCCGGATCCGCGACTACCCTTCCTGGGCGTCCATTTCACACCCGACCTGACGGGACGGGTGGAGGTCGGGCCCAATGCGGCCCTCGCGCTCGGACGCCACGCGTACGGCCGGTTCCACGTCGACCTCGCGGACCTGACCGAAACCATGGTCTTTCCCGGCTTCTGGCGGCTCATGCGGCGTCACTGGCGCTCCGCCGTGACGGAGCTCCTCCGATCCTCGAGCCGCCGGGCTTTCGCGCGGGCGGCCCGGAGGCTGGTCCCCGGTGTGGACGCCTCGTCCCTCCGGAGAGGCGGAGGCGGCGTTCGGGCGCAGGCGGTGGCACGAGATGGCACTCTGGTGGACGACTTCCGGCTGGCGCGAGGCGAGCGCAGCGTTCACGTGCTCAACGCCCCGTCCCCCGGGGCCACGTCGGCCCTGGCCATAGGTGAAGCGGTGGCCCGAACGGTCCTCGGAGAGCGGTTGCCGGCGGGTTGAGCGGGCTCCGCCGTCGGCCCGCTCCCGGGGCAGCGGTAACCAGGAGTCAGCGCTTGCGTGCCAGGACCACGAGCGTGTCCCCGAGTCCGAGCTTCTCCTTGAGTCGGCGCAGCCCGGCGCGGCCCAGGACGGCTCCGAGGGCGACGTCGAGCGCGCGGGAGTTGACGAAGCGGAGGAAGCTGCCACGGCCGGACGGGTGGACGGTCTCGGCCGCCAGGATCTCGAAGTCGGCGCGGAGGAGATCCTTGAGCTCGCGCATGTCGAGGAGATCCTGGAGGATCTCCGTCGGCTCGGCGAGCGCACGCGACCGGCGCCAGATGAAGCGATTCTGGGATGTGATCACCAGATGGCCACGCTCGACGAGCAGGTCCGAGATCCTGCGGCAGAAGGCCCGCCGGTCGCGGACGTGGGCGATGGTCTCGAGAGAGACCACGATGTCGAAGGATCGGGCTCCGAGATCCACCTCCAGGAAGTCGCCGGCCAGGAACCGTGCTTCCGGCACCTCTTCCCGAGCCCGCGCGACGACGTCATCGGCCAGGTCGATCCCGGTCGTGGGGCCGTAGCGCACCAGCTCCCGGCAGAGCCATCCCGTGGAGCAGCCCACCTCCAGGATGCGCGGACGGCCTTGGGCCACGGAGCGCACGTGCGCTATGACGGCCTCGCCTCTGCGTTGCGCGTCGGCGGGGAGGGAGACGCCTCCCCTGTAGCGGGCGTTCCACTCGTTCCAGTATCGACGCTGGATCGAGAGGCTGGGAGGATGCGGGCGGTTCTCCCTCCCGGATGTCACCCCTCCGCCTCCTCCGGATCTGGAGTCGGCTTCGACCGTGCGGCCCGCCGGACCAGGCGCTTCCCCGTGTCGAGCGGGTTCAGGAGCAGCTCCAGCAGCGCCCGTCCGGTCCCCGCGGCCAGCCTCAGCGGTCTGATCCGCCTGCCCACCGTCGCCAGCCCGTCCCTGTGGTAGCGCCAGAAGTCGCGTCCCCGAGCCATGAGCAGACCCTCGCCCAGGTAGGTGTAGTAGCGCCGAAGCTGTGACCTCCACACCGAGCGCCGCTCCCGCGGGGACAGGAAGTCTTCGCCGAAGCGGTGGATCTGGATGAGCCTGTCCAGGAGATACGGATCGTATTCCCTGCGCTCGGCCGTGATCGAGTTCTCGCGGCGGCGCGCGACGCTCAGGATCTGGTGGACGAACCCGAAGTCCCAGTCCCGAAGGATCTCGTAGCACACCTCGGTGTCCTCGTGCAGGCTCTCGGGCGGGTAGAAGGGAGTGCGGTCCCGCACGATCTCGGATCGGTAGAGGACGGTGGTGGGCGTGCCCATGAAGAAGGCTTCCTCGAGGAGCTGCCTCCTGCAGACTTCCCGCCCCGTGAAGACCTCCCGTTCGGGTGGGAGCCCGTCGTTCATGATGGCCTTACCGTCCAGCATGTAGGATGAGACGAGGCCGACTCGGGGATGCCGCTCGGCCAGATCCACCATCTTCCGGAGGCACTCCGGATAGATCCAGTCGTCGGCCTGGACGATCTTGGTGTATTCGCTGCCGGGAGAGATCTCCGTCAGGGCGCGGTTGTAGTTGGCCACCTGCCCCACGAACTCATCGTGCGCCACGTAGCGGATCCGGGGATCGCGCTCCGCCCGGCCCCTGGCGATCTCCGAGGAGCCGTCCGTGCTCCGGTTGTCCGAGAGGATCAGCTCGAAGTTCTCGTAGCCCTGCGCCAGGATGCTCTCCACGCACCCGTCCAGGAACTCCGCCGTGTCGTAGAACGGCACGACGACACTGACGAGAGGTGGCTCGCCGCGGGCGGGCGGACCGCTAGACACCGAGTACCGCCTTGCGCATGTGAAAGGCTTCCGCGTGCCCGTGCTCCGCGGCGCTCTCCACACCCCGGAGCCTGGAGAGCGCCAGGAAGGTGTCTTCGCCGAACCAGGGCTTCTCTCGCTGGCTCGGGAAGGACTCCACGAGGTGGCGTGCTTTCCGTCGGGCCAGCTCCGCCCCGAGCGGCACGAACAGGTTGGGACGGCCCAGGTCCCCGTCCCACTTGGGCACCTCGTACTCGAGGATCAGGTGGTCCCGGAACGTGTTCCAGGTGAGCTGGGAGACGGTGCGGTGGTCCTGGTGCAGGTCCCGGCGGTAATGGGTGAAGACCAGCTCGGGTCCCGGCGACTCCACCTTCAGGTCTTCGAAGGCTTCCTTGACCGCGGCCCAGCTGTCCGGGAAGAAGCCGTCGCGGAAGTCCAGCACGTCGATCCGGAGGTCGGCGGCCCCCTCCAGGAGGCGCCGGGCGCTCTCGCGGGCCTCCCGCTCCCGCTCATCGCGGGCGCTGAAGACGACCCACCGGACGTCCAGCGGGGCGGGCCCGGCGGCCAGCCGCAGGAGTGTCCCGGCGCACCCTATCTCGATGTCGTCGGAGTGGGCGCCGAGGCAGAGAACTCGCAGCGGCGTCCGGGTGTCCCTGTCGGGAACGAGCTGGAGCATCGGACGGTCAGTTCGGATCGGGTCGCGCAGGCCTCGCCGCGGGAACCGACTCGGACCGCGGCTCCGGATCGGCCGGACGCCCGTTCCCATGGGAAGTCTCGCCGGCGCGGAGCCTCCGGGCCGGACCCCCGTCCCACACTGCCCACGGCGGGCTCCCGGCCTCGTACAGCGCGTCCACCCTGGCCTTGTCCTTGGCCGTGTCGACCGCCTGCCAGAAGCCGTCGTAGTCGTAAGCCAGGAGCCGCCCTTCGTCGAGGAGCCGGCGGAACGGCTCCTCGACCAGGTCCTCTCCGTCCCCGATGTAGTCGAAGATCTCCCGCCGGAAGACGAAGAATCCCCCGTTGACCCGCATGTCCGACTCGGCGAACGGGCGAATGTCCTGTACGACGCCGTCTTCGTCCCGGCGGATGTAGTGGTAGCTCAGATAGGGCTTGACGCACAGGAAGCTCCCGATGCCCCCGTGCCTGTGCAGGTGCTCGATCTGATCGGGCAGGTGGAGGTCCGTGAGCCCGTCGGCGTAGTTGGCCAGGAAAACCTCGTCGTCGGCCACGAACTTCCGGACGGCGGCCAGGCGCTGGCCAATGCAGGTGGTCTGTCCCGTGTCGGCGAAGGTGATCTTCCAGTCGTCGATGTCGCTGCTCAGGAGCTCGATCTCCCTGCCCCCCTTGGTGAGGACGAAGTCGTTGGAGACCGACTCCTCGTAGTTCAGGAAGAAGCGCTTGATGTGCTCGCCTTTGTGACCCAGGCACAGGATGAAGTCGTTGTGGCCGAAGTGCGAGTAGTACTTCATCAGGTGCCAGAGGATGGGCCGGGCTCCGATCTTGACCAGCGGCTTGGGCACGTTCTCCGAGTAGTCCCGGAGCCGCATGCCGAGCCCTCCGCAGAACAGCACGACCTTCATGGCGTCCATCCTCGTCGCGTTGGCGTCATCGCTCGCCTTCCCCGTGCGCTTCCTTCACGCTCCGCCGGCCGCCCGCTCGTGCCGAGCCTCCGGCACCGATGCCTCGCGCGGCACCGTCCACCGGAGCCGCTCATCCAGGTCCCCGGCTTCCCGGAGCTGCCGGATGCACCGGAGCCGGACGTAGCGACTGGAGAGGTCGTCCTCGGTCAGCCCGTGCCGGACGAACGCATCCCGAAGCTCCCGTACCCCCCGGGGCACGGTCCAGAGCGGGCGATAGCCCGGCAGGATCTCCTCGATCAGCGAGCAGTCGACCCGGTAGTTCCTCGGGTCCGGCCCCGCGTTCTCCGCGAAAGCTATCCGGGTCCCCGGCATGGCGTCGGCCACGATCTCCGCGACCTCCCGGATCCGGTAGTTCTCGCCCGACCGCCCCACGTTGAAGGCCCGGTCGTGAACGGTCTCGCGGGGCGCTTCCAGCACCGCCAGGAAGGCGCGGCAGACGTCCTCGACGTGGACGAGAGGCCGCCAGGGCGTCCCGTCGCTCTTCATGAGGATCTCCCCGGTGGTGTGCGCCAGACCGACCAGGTTGTTGACCACGATGTCCGCCCGTAGCCGGGGGGAGACGCCGTAGACCGTGGCGTTCCGCATGTACGTCGGGCTGAAGTCCTCCGCGGCCAGGTCGGAGAGGTCCCGCTCGACCATCACCTTGGATTCGCCGTACGCCGTGATCGGATGGAACGTGGCGGTCTCGTCCAGCATCTCGTCGCCGGCCACACCGTACAGGCTGCACGAGGACGCGAACAGGAAGCGGGTCACGCCCGCGTCCCGGGCCAGCCGCGCCAGGCGGACCGAGGCGCGGTGGTTGATGCCGTAGGTCACGTCCGGCTCCAGCTCCCCGAGCGGATCGTTAGACAGGGCCGCCAGGTGCACCACGGCATCGAAGCCGTCCAGGTGCTCCGCGACCGCGTCCCGGACGTCGGTCCGGTGCGACGGGACGACCTCGGCTCCGGAACCGGAGTCGCCGAACACGCACCGGTCGTAGAAGAAGGTGTCCATGCCGACGACCTCGTGACCGGCGGCCCGTAGCAGCGGAGCCATGACCGTGCCGATGTACCCGTCGTGGCCGGTGAGCAAGATCTTCATGCGGCGCCTTTGTCGGAGTAGCTCACGAGAGTCTCCGGGTCCGGTCGGACGGACCGGACGGGACCCCGGGACGACTCCACGTCATTCAACTACGATGCCAGTGCGCCGCGCAACCCTCGAGCTCCGGCAAACATAGTCCTGACAGGGTCTTGGGTGAATTCAAGAGATCGAGAACTGTTGCCGGAAGATCGCACCGGCGGCTCAGTTGTTGGACGCGCACTACGGACGTGCGGGCGCATGCACCGGCCGGCCCGACTCGAGCCGACTCCGCAGTCAGCCAGCGGCCCGGCGCAGCAGACTCCGTAGTTTGAAGATGCCGGTGGCGACCTGGCGGGCCTCCAGAGCGTCGTTCGAGAAACCGAAACGCGGCAGACTGTAGAGCCGCGGACCCGTACCGTCGATGCTCCGCCCCTTGATGACGCCGGGCTCGGAGGACAGCGCCGCCTCGAGTCCGATCGTGCGGACGAGCTGGGCATCTCGACTTCCGAAAGACCCGGAAACTCCGTAGGGATAGCAGAAGATGGGAACCGTCTCGGAAACCTCCGTGCGCAGTCGTTCCCACGACCCCCTGATCTCGGTTTCAGCCTCCCGGTCGCTGGCTTGACTGAGGCGCACGTGGGTCCTGGAGTGCGGGCCGAAGGAGGCGCCTCGCGCGGCGCAGCTTCGGACCTGGTCCCAGGTGAGCGGTCTGAATGCCTCGGGTGGGCTATCGGGCAGAGTCACACGGAGATCGGCCTGGAGCTCCTTCAGGGCCGACTCGAGACTGTCGCGATCGAGGACTTCGAGACGGGCGCCCAGGCGTCTCTCGGCCCGCCGGATGGCCGCCGGAGTGGTGAGCGGCATACGGTCCGGGCCGGTGGCGCCCGAAACCGCCGGCATCGTGACCGCGGACTCCGAGGTGCGCCGGAGCATGTACTCGAGCTTGTCCCACCACATCCAGCACTCCCCGTCGACGAACGAGGTCGGGAGGAACACGGTCACCGGGCAGTCGAAGTCGGCGAAGATGTCCATTCCGACGGTGGCGAAGTCCGAATAGCCGTCGTCGACCGTGAAGCAGACGCCTCCCCCGTCCAATCCCCGGCCCATGCGCAGCGTCTCGACGAGGTCGGGGAGGCTCCAGATCGGGATCTTCCGCCGCCGAAGCCATTCGAGAAACCGCGCGAGGGTCCCGGGTGAGTGTCGCTCCGTTCGACTTCCATCGACCTGAAAACGATGGAGCATGAAGATCGCCACCGAGTCGCTCACCAGCGCCCGATGCAGCAACGCGAGATGGCGGCCGGTCATGAGATCGATCAGCGTCGACCGGAAGAAGTCTCTCACGTGGACTTCCGATCTCGGGCAGCGGATTCGTAGACTTCCCGGCACAGCCGTGCCAGCTCGTCGACCTGCTGCCGTCGCGTGAAGTGATCCAGGATCCTCCGGCGAGCAGCCGAGGACATGGCAGCGCGGCGCTCGGGCTCGTCCAGGATCGTCTCGATCCGATCCGCGAGGCTCACGTGATCGCCCGGGGGGAACAGAAAGCCGGTCTCCCCCTCCTCCACCGTCTCCCGGAGACCCTGGAGGTCCGAGACCACCAGCGGAAGTCCGGCGGCCGCCATCTCGAGAGACGACATCGTGAAGGAATCCCACCCGATCGAGCCAATGGTTCCCAGCTCGCAGTTAGGCAGGATGTCGGGCACATCACTCCGGTAGCCTCCGAACGTGACGTGGTCCCGCGCCCTGGTGCCCTCCAGCAGTCTCAGCAGCGGCCGCTCGTGGCGGGATTCATTGCCGAGGAGGAGGAGATGGAAGTCTCTCCGATCACGACGGTCCACCAGCTCGGCGGCGGCGCGCACGAGGACCTCCACCCCCTTCCTCTCTTCGAAATGCCCGGAATAGACGGCCACGCGCCGGTTCCTCGGAATCCCGAACTCTCGTTCCAGGTAGCCGTCGCTTCGACGGTCGGGTGCGTACTTGCAGGGATCGACGCCGAGATGCACGATACTGACTCGCTCGGGCGGAATGCCGCGTCCGTGCGTGGCGGTTCGGGCCATGGCGTGAGACTCGAAGATGAAATGATCCGCCATGCGGCGGGTCAGCTTGATCTCGAGCCTCTTCGCCAGCAAGCGAAGCCCCCCGGTCACGGAGCTCATCGGGGCTCCCCAGTAGGCCACGATAGCCTCGACGCCGGCTCTCCGCATGATCGGGTAGTACGGTCTCCCCGGTGGCTGATCGACGCCGAGGGCGAAATCGATCCCATGCCGCCGGAGGTATCCTGCCAGCGCCTCCAGGCGGTCGGCTTCCCGGGTCGTGGGGTCGAACGCGAGGAGGTTCTGGAAGTCCTCGGGAACCTGCTTCGACTTGCCCCTCGCGAGGTCGGGATACGCCAGATGAATCCGGGAGTCGCTCCCCACGAGCTTCCTGGCCATGTCGAGGAAGCTCTTCTCGAGCGAATCGATGGCATATCCGGTGTTCGACGCGCAATGGAAGAAGATGAGGATCGAGTCCATTCGTCCGGTCATTCCGCAGCGTCCGACCCGTTCATCACTCCCCGGCGTCGCGTGCACGAAACGATCCACGCAACCGCTTGAGCAGCGTGATCCCGCGCGGCCCCAACGCCTCACGGAGTCCCTCCCGGGCTCGCTGCCGCAGGGCCTGCCGCCGGACCCCGGAGGCATCCTCGAGCCGCACCTCGAGCAGGTGGACGCCGCCCTCCTCGAGAGCCAAGCCCACCGCTGGCGCCGGGTCGCCGTCGATCCGACGGTACTCCGCACCGACCGAGGCCGCGAAGCTCTCCAGCTCGAAATGGGGGAGGCGGGTCGCTTCGCTGTGACCGAACTGTTCCAGCTGCTGCCGGCGGATCAGGCCGAAGTGGCCGTCGGCGAGAGCCAGCACGACGACCGACGCTCCCGCCCGGGCGGCGGTCGCCATCTCCATTCCGGTGGCGCGGAGGCCCCCGTCCCCCACCACCGCGACGACGGGTCGGTCCGGGCACGCGAGTGCGGCGCCGACCGACGCCGGGACCCCGAAGCCCATGGCCTGGAAGTCCGACGGCGCCACGAGGCCCCGTGGCGAGAGGACGGTGAAGTGACGCCGGAGCATCATTTCGTGATGCCCGGAATCCGTCACGACGATGGTCTCTCGCGGGAGCGCCTCGCGAAGGCGGCTGAAGAATTCCCGGGGTTCGAGGTCACCGGGAAAGATGGGGTCGGGCAGTCCCTCCGAGCCGCCGTCCCGATCGCCCCGCCAGGCTTCCAGGTGCTCGTCGGTCCAGCTCGCTTCGGAGATGCCGGCGCGTCCCTCTTGGATCAGGCCGACGAGGGCATCGAGAAGGGCCGGGACGTCGGCCTCGATCGAGTCGGACGCCGCGTATCTTTCCCGCGCCCGCTCGTCCATCGCGGCGTCGACCCGGAGGAGCTTGTCGGACGGGATCTCCAGGCGGAAGCCCCATGTGGCGTTGTGGGACAGCCCGCAGCCGAGGACGACGACCAGGTCGGCCGCGTCCACCATCTCCCGGGCGGTCCCGACACCGGCGGGGAGACGGTCCAGCGCGAACGAGAGTGGATGGTCCTCCGGCAACGCGCCCCGCCCCGAAGTGCTCGCGAGGACGGGTGCCCCGAGCGCTTCGGCCATCCGGCGAAGCTCGGCGCCCCCCCCCTGCGCGCCCTGCCCGACCAGGAAGATGGGCAGGCGAGCGGCCTTCAGGCGGTCCAGCACGAGCGCGGCCGCGGGGCCGGCATGCCCCTGTGAAGCTCGCGCCCCCGGCGGCCGGTCCGGGGCGGCTCCCGACCAGGCGTCGTCCTCGATCTCCAACAGCACGGGGCCGGGTTCCCCACCTGCCGCCGTCTCCAGCGCACGCGCTGCGACCTCTCCCATCTGGTCTCCCGTCCGGATCCGGAAGCACGCCTTCACGATGGGCGCCAGGAGGCTGCGCTGAGGGATCTCCTGGAACCGGCGGCCCACGGTCTCCTGGCCCGGCCGGGCTCCCGTAATGCAGAGGACGGCCGCCGAGTCGAGGCGAGCCTCCGCCAGGCCGGGAACGGCGAAGGCGAGACCGGGGCCTGCCACCGCGGCGACCACGCCCGGTCGGCCCGAGGCGCGGTAGTAGCCATTGGCCATGAAGGAGGCCGACAGCTCGTGCGCAGGAGCCACCACCCGGATTCGCGAGCGGCGCAGCTCGTCGAAGAGCGTCAGGTTGCCGGTGCCGGGGAGGCCGAACACGTGCTCGACACCCAGCCGCTCCAGCTGGCGGCACAGGATCCGGCCCGGCCACAGCGCCGGTGCTCCGCGTGCCCGCGTCACGGCTCCAACCCCAGCGCCCGGCGCGCGACCCCGGAGGCGCGGTCGCGGACGCGCCAGTAGGCCTCGTGGCTCCAGCGCTGAAGGCGAAACAGAGACCGGGCGGGCGACCGGAGGACGGGATTCATCTCCAGCTCCGCCCCGAGCTGGCTCTTGAAGCGGGTCACGGAGTTGAGGGCCGCGCCCGTGAGGTCGTTGCCCTCGTAGCCGTCCTCCGCCAGCGCCCGGAAGACTCTCCAGCGGAGGTACGGGTTGGCGCCCGTGTCCTGGTGCTCCCCTTCGGCCGCGGCCGATACCGTGTGGGTCACCGGATGGTCGCCGGTGAGGACGATCTGCGCGGCGACCGAGCGCCCGTTCGGAAGGCGCGCGTGGTAGAGCCGGCCGAGGCCCGCCCGACGCAGCCCATCCACGTAACGTTCGTACGCCTCGCGCGGCAGGTACAGTGGAGCACCCTTCCGCTCGTGGATCTCCCGGTGCATCCGGAAATAGGCGCCGAAATCGTCGTCCTCGGTCACGCGGAGGTCCTCCTCCTCCGCGCGCTCGATCAATCGCCGCAGGTTCTGGTCGACCTGGTCCCACAGGCGCTCGGTGTCGTCCAGGCGCGCCACGTAGCTGTACGACGGATCGGAGGTCCAGCCCCGTTCCAGGAAGGGCCGGAGGTCCGACCTCGGGCTCCGGCAGCGGAGCTCGATGGCCGCATAGCCCCGGCCTTCGAGCGCCTCGGCCAGCGCCTCCATCATGCCCAGGTGGCGCGCCGTGCGGCGCGAGGGGTACCGGGTGTCGTAGTCCCTGAGGACGACCCCGTTGTAGTAGAGGAGGAGCCGGGGCTGGACGAAGGTGCCGGCGAGCGCCTCCCTCTCGTAGAGGGCGACGCCCCCGACCAGCTCCTGCCCGTGACGCACCCCCACGACGCTGAAGCGGCCGCCCGCGCAGCGGCACAGCAGGTCCAGATAGGCAGCCGTCGAATAGACGCTTCCCTCCGGGGCCCGGGCGGCCACCCCGTCCCATTCGTCGTAGGTCTCCTCGCTCAGAGTGGAGACCTCGTACTTGCCTCCGGTTCCGCGGCTCACGCGAGCCTCCTCCGCAGCGCGCCCCCGACCCGACCCGCCAGTCCCGCCATGGCGGGTCGGGGGTCGTCGGCCGCGAACACCGGAAAGTCGGCACCGATCCACGACCGCATCCACGCCACCGGGGAAAGCGTTCCGGCGCGGAGCTCCCGCCAGCCGGCGAACAGGTCGTAGTACGGGTAGACGCACCTCCGGCCGACGTCCACGTGCTCGACCCGGGAGACGGGGAGCCCGAGCGCGTCGCGGTAGGCCATCGTGCACACGTCGAGTCCGCAGCGAGCGGCGAACTCCACGTACCACCACGGGCGGAGGTTCACCTCGAGGAGCCGGAACACGCCGTCGCGGGCGTCCCGCTTGAACTCGGCGCTGAAAATGCCCCGGTAGCCCGCGCTGGCCAGGAGCCGCTCGAGCGCCTGGACGGCTTCGGAGGCTTCCTCCTCCGACACGGTGATCATCGCGCTGCTGTTCCCGAAGTCGGGCGGCTCCATCCGGAGTCGCCGGCGAACCAGCACGCCCCGGGTCTCGCCATCTCGCGCCCTGTATCCGTCCACGAAGTAATGGTTCGTGGGCGGTCCCGGCACCCACTCTTGAAGGACGACCTCGTGACCAGCCTCCAGGGAGCGCCCGAGCGCCGCCTCGGCATCGCGTCGGTCGGTCACTGCGAACGCCTTGACGCCGAAGTGGGCGAAGAAGGCCTGGGAGTCGATGGGCTTGACCAGGGCCCGGCGAAAGACCGGGTCGGGCAGGGCCTCCAGGTCGGAAGCGCTCCCGAGCCGGACGGTGACCGGATGAGCGACATTCGCTGCCTCGAGGCTGTCCGCCAGCCTGGCCTTGCCCAGGAGGCGTTCGAGAGCCTCGCTGTCGACGACGATCGAACGGTGGCGCGTCCGCAGGTCGTCGGGCAGCGACGCCACGGTTCTGACGGCATCATCCGAGCAGGGGAACAGCACGCTCTCGGTCGGGGCGCTGTGTCGGAGAATCCGCTCCAGATGCTCCGCTTCGATCTCCCGCCCCGAGGACCTCGCGTCCCCGGTCCCCCCCTCCTCGACCGGATGGAACCACCGGCTGTGGGCCAGGAGACCGGGCCGCGGCCCCGGAGCGTGAAGCACCCGGATTCCCCTTCTGGCCAGACACCTCGTGGCTCCGAGGGGAGTGATGCCTCCGCCGACGACGATGGCCGGGACCGCCGGCGTCGGGTGGGTCCCATCCATTCCTTCCGAACGGGCCTCCTCGGAGCCGCCACCATCGCGTTCCGTTGCGGGATGCCGCGGCCGGGCCATCGCCTCAGGCATTCGCCAGCACGTCGCGATACACCTTCCGAACGCCTGCCGCGCTCTGCTCGATCGTGAACCGCCGGGAGGCCTTCTGCGCCCGCTCGCCCATGGCGCAACGCTTCTCGGGATCCAGAGACAGTTCGAGAATGGCGTCCCGCAGCGCGTCCACGTCTCCGGGCGGGACGAGCATCCCGTCCTCCCCATGCGTCACGATCTCTCGGGGCCCCCCGGCATCCGTGGCGATCACGGGCCGACCCGCGGCCATGGCTTCGGGAATGACCATGCCGAAGGGCTCCGGAAGGGTCGACGCGTGGACGGCGAAATCCACGGCCGCGTAGAGGGCGTCCACATCCTCGCGATATCCCGTCAGGACGAAGCGGTCCGCGAACCTCGAAGCGGCGATGACGTCCCGGATGGTGTGCAGGTACTCCCGGGATCCATCCGAGATTCCGCCCACGATGACAGCCCGGAGGTCCGGATCGCGCTCCATGGCCTCGAGGGCGGCCCGTACGAACTCGAGCTGTCCCTTCCACTCCACCACGCGACCGAAGATGCCCGCGACGACGTGGCGCTCCGTGAAGCCCAGCTCCTCCCGCACGCGCTCCCGGGCGGTCGAGGCGGCACGGGCGGACTCCAGGTCGACCGGGTCGTACACCGTGGTCGAGCGGAGGTCGGGAACCGCGGCCTTCAGATGCTCGATCGAGGCGTCGGAGACGGCGATGGTGTGGTCGGCCGCGGACACCCAGCGCAGCCAGGACCGGGGAAACGACGGCTCGGCGTACCCCCGGAAGTGGACCACCAGAGGCGTCCCGGTCAGCCTGGCCGCGAGGATGCCCTCGGGCGGCACGTAGCCATTGTTGAGATGGACGATGTCCACGCCATGCCGGCGGATGAGCAGGACCAGGCGGGGCAGCCACAGGCCCGAGGTCAGAAGGTCCAGTCCTCCGTAGAACTTGGTGACCACCGCGCCGAGCGGTCCGTTCCCTCCATGGGCCTCGAGCCACTCGGCGAGCCTCAGGCGCGCCCGGTAGTTGACGTGTCTCCGGAATCGCCACGTCCTGACGTCATCGAACAGCTGATCCACCAGCGCCGGTTCCTGCGCGGTGAGCATGAGCTGTCGGACCTCCGGCAGCGCACGCAGGGTGAGAGCGAGACTCTTGGAGGAGCCGCCGAACCCTATGCTGCCGTCTATGTAGAGAACCGTGGGTCCGTCCATTCTCACCCGCTCAGAAGAGGAGGGGTCGGACCTGAGCGGCGAACTCGATCGTTGGTCACTGCGGTCCTCCCGGGTCGATTGGCCTGGGCGTGCTGAAGGTCGTCGACTGTCCCACCTGCCCGAATGCACGTCCCGCAGGTTGTGGACCGGCCGAGGCGTACGTGCAGTTGCCGCTCCGGTGCCACCTCATCCCGCTCTCGACGGGCCTCCATCGCGCCGACGTGTGGTTTGTAGGCAACACTCGACATGACCGGGCGACCAGGGGGGGCACGATGGACGGAGACGATCTGAGCCTTCGCATCGGAAGGGGCGACCGACGCCATCACGCTGCAATCTTAGCCAATGCCGGCCACAACGACCATCCTGACGGCATTCCGCGCGCGCGCCTTCTCGGAATCCACGTCGCGTACGGAGCGCTGGCTCGGGTGGCAGGCTCCGTGCATTCATCGCTGCGGCCACGGGACTGTAAGGGACGTAAAGAGATCTCGTCGGCGATCGCGAACCCTTTGCAGCGGAGGATCTTCTGACTGAGCAGGGCGTCCGGCCATGAAGTTCCTGGGTCGTCGCACTCGAGCCTTCTTTGCCTACTTTGCCCGACACTATCCTGGCCGCACCGCCCTGATGGTCGCGCTCCTGGGCTTCGGCGGCCTTCTCGAGGGCGTGAGCGTGGTGACCCTGGTGCCGCTGCTGCGCCTGGCATCCGGCCAGACCGGGGCGCCTTCCTCCGGCATAGGTGCCGTCGTCGAGCATGTGTTCATGACGGTCGGGCTTCCGCCCACCCTGCCAGTGCTCATGGGCGTGATCGTCCTGGGCATCACGCTCAAGGCGATCGTGCTGTGGCTGGCGATGCGGCAAGTGGGCTTCACACAGGCTCACCTGGCGCTGGATCTCCGGCTCCAGCTGGTCCGAGCCCTGCTTCGGGCCCAGTGGAGCTACTTCGGCGCACAGTCGGTGGGCAAGTTCGGGAACACGATCAGCAGCGAGGCGCTCCGGGCCGCATCGGCGTACCGGCAGTCCTGTATGGTCATCGCGGGCCTCGTGCAGGTGGCCATGTATCTGGCCGTGGCGGCGCTCATCTCGTGGCAGGTCAGTATCGTGGCCCTGGTCACCAGTGCCTTGCTGGTCTGGGCGCTGAGGCGCTTCATGGCCATGGGAAGGGATGCGGGCGACGAGCAGACGCGCCTCACGAAGAGCCTGGCTTCACGCCTCGTCGATGCCCTCCAGGGCATCAAGCCCATGAAGGCCATGGCCCGGGAGAGGTTCTTCTGGCCCCTTCTCGAGGGCGAGGCCAGAGGCCTCAACCAGGCTCACCGCCGAAACATCATCTCGAGTCAGGCCGTGAGTCTGTTCCAGGAGCCCCTGGTGACGCTGGTCCTGGGAGTGGGACTCATCACGCTGTTCACCATATCCGACAAGTCGTTCGCGGCCATCCTGACCCTGGCCTTCGTCTTCTACCGATTGATGACGAACGTCAGAACCGTCCAAGTGAACTACCAGATCTTGATCAACAACGAGAGCGCTTTCTGGTCGCTCCGGGATCAGATCGACGAGGCCCGGGAGGCCGAGGAGATCCATCCGGGCTCCAGGTCCGTCGACGGGCTGGTCGAGGCGATCGAGCTGCGAGACATCAGCTTCTCGTATGGAGATCTCCGGGTGCTGGAGTATCTCGATGCCCGGGTTGAAGCGGGCAAAGTCACCGCGCTGCTCGGGCCGTCTGGAAGCGGCAAGACCACCATCCTGGAGCTGATCTGCGGCCTTCGGCGCCCCGACCGGGGTGAGGTCTATGTGGACGGCGTGGCCATGGAGGATCTCGACCTGACCGCATGGCGCCGCCTCATCGGCTACGTGCCCCAGGAAGTCTTCCTGTTCCACGACACGGTGCGACGCAACCTCACCCTGGGCGACGAATCGATCTCCGACGACCGGGTCGTAGCGGCCCTGCAGGACGCGGGCGCCTGGGACTTCATAGCCCGGAACCCGGAGGGCATCGACGCCGTGATCGCCCCGCAGGCGTCGAACCTGTCCGGCGGCCAGCGACAGCGGCTCGCGATAGCCCGGGCGCTGGTCAAGGATCCGGCCCTGCTCGTGCTGGACGAGGCGACCACTGGTCTGGACCGCAGGACCGAGGCGGGGATCATGGAGACGCTGGCCAAGCTGCGTGGCCGGGTGACGATTCTCGGTGTTTCCCATCAGCCTGCGTTCCGGGACATTTCCGATACCACCCTCGAGCTCGAGGATGGTCGGATCGTCCGGGAGATTCGGGCCGACGCCCAGGCGAGGCAACGTGCCTGAAGGGCTTCGAAGGTGGAGCGCCCTCGAGCCCTCGTCCTCTCGGGAGGTGTCCGGGTGACGACCGCAGGCGCACCTCCGCCCTTCTTTCCCATAGGGACCGCGAGGTCGGGCACGACGATGTTCGCGCTCATGCTGAACGGCCATCCCGACCTCGTCGTGCCGAGGGAGACGTGGTTCCTGTCGGACCTGATGGACGAGCTCCCCTTGACGGGTGCCCTCACGGATGCCGGGGTGGAGCGGGCCGTCTCGATCGTGCTCGACCACTGGCGCTGGGCCGAGTGGCGGATTGACGACGAGGACCTCCGGCGGGCCGCGGATGGCCTCGAGAACCCGGAGCTCCCGGATGTGATCCACGCCATCTACGCACTTCCGCTCGCCGAGGAGGGCGGACGACGCTGGGGCGACAAGACGCCGGGCTACACCGCCGAGATCGGCCGCCTCGACCGGGTGTTCCCCGACGCGCAGTTCATCCACCTGATCCGGGACGGGCGCGACGTATCCCTCTCCCTCCAGAAGACCGGCTGGGAGGGCGAGACGACGCGTGCCGTGGCCAGGTACTGGGCGGATACGGTCGAGAGCGCCTGCACGGTCGGTCGCGCGCTCGGCCCGGAGCGGTACATGGAGGTGTCGTACGAGAACCTCGTTCTCCACACGGAGAGCGTGCTTTCGTCCGTATGCGAGTTCCTGGGCGTCGACTTCCATCCGGCCATGCTCGACTTCAACGAGCGGGCCGCCGAGTACGCGCCGGAGCGGACCCGGAGCCATCTCAGCAAGACCTTCCGCTCCCCCAGGCCGTCGGACGTCTCGCGATGGCCACGAGAGATGAGCAGGCTGGACCTGGCCGTGGTGGAAGCGTACGCGGGATCCACGCTGGAGCTGGCAGGCTACGAGCGAGCCGTCCGGCACGGCCTCGGCGTGGTTCGGGCGGTGTGTGAGGGCCTGGACACGATCGCCGAGAGGACGCTGCCGGCACGGCGCAGGCTGGGGCTTCACTTCCCCGAGTTGCGGAAGAGACTCTAGGCGAATCGCGAGAGGTCCTCCCTCCGAGGGGCGGACCTCTTCCTCCAGGGGCACGGCGTCGGGGGGAACATGCCGCGACCCAACCTCTTCATCATCGGTGCCGCCAAGTGCGGTACGACATCCCTCCACGTAGCGCTGGACGCCCATCGGGACATCTATATGTCAGAGCTCAAGGCGCCGGGCTTCTTCGTCCCCGAGTTCGACTATCACCCCAAGGACGAGCGCTGGTACCTGGAGCTGTTCGCGGATGGCGAGGGATGCCGGTACGTGGGCGAGTCCAGCACCCACTACTCCAAACGGCCCTACTATGAAGGTGTCCCCGGCCGGCTTCACGAGTTCAGCCCGGACGCGCGGATCCTCTACCTCATGCGCGACCCGATCGACAGGGCCATCAGCCACTACTGGCACAACACCCGATCGATCCGTCCGGAATTCCACGAATCGCGTACCATGCTCCGGGCGATCCGAGAGGACCCGAACTACCGGCACTTCGGCGACTACGCGATGCAACTCGCGCCTTGGCTGGAACGGTTCGGCGACGCGGTGCTGCCGCTCGTGTTCGAAGAGATGGTCGCCGATCCGCCGGCGACGCTGGAGCGCATCTCGGGCTGGCTCGGGCTCGAGCGGGAGCCTCCCACGGGAATGGAGCACAGGAACCGTCGCGGCCGGAAGGTACGACGTCCCAGGAGCGAGATCCTCTCCCGCTTTCGACATTCGCCGATCTGGAATGCCCTCGCTCCCCTGGTGCCCGGGAAGCTTCGAACCCTCGCCCGGAGGGCATCCATCAGAGAGGAAGCTCCACCGACGCTCCCGGACGAGTCAGACGCGGTGCGGGAGTTCCTGGGGCCGTGGGCCAGCGAGAAGATCATGGACCTGGAGCGACTCCTGGACCGTGAGTTCAGCGGGTGGGGGAGCTCCCATGAGTGACGTATCAGTCTCGCCCCTCGAGTCCCTGCTCACGGAGGGGGGTGGGTCGTGAGCCACGGACTCTCGGACCTGCCCGGCGTTTATACAATCCAGAGGCTTCGGGATCGGCTTAGGAGGAAGACCGCCGGCCTGCGCCGCCGCCCTAATTTCCTGATCGTTGGCGCACAGAAAGGGGGAACGTCCTCGCTGTACGGACTTCTCTCCCGGCACCCGCAGGTCGCGCCCGCGACCCGCAAGGAAGTGCACTTCTTCGACCTGAATTACGATGAAGGAGACTCGTGGTACGCGGCGCAATTTCCAGTTCGGCTCGGCCGATCCCGCATCACAGGTGAGGCCAGTCCCTATTACCTTTTCCACCCTCACGCGCCCCGTCGCATCAGCCGTCACCTCCCCAGCGTCAGGCTGATCGCCATGCTCCGCGACCCCGTGGACCGGGCCTACTCGCACTACCACCACAACCGGCGGAAGGGGCGGGAACCTCTCGGTTTTTCGGAGGCCATCGGGCGGGAGGGGGAGAGGACCGCTGGCGAACTTGACCGGATGCTCGAAGACCCGGGCTATACGAGCTTCGCTCACCAGCACTATACGTACCTGGCGCGGGGAAGGTATGCGGAGCAGCTCGCGGCCTATCTCGAGCATTTCTCACGCGCCCGGGTGCTCGTCGTCAAGAGCGAGCGATTCTTCTCCGAGACAGGGGCCGTCTGGAAGGAGGTCCTCGATTACCTGGATCTCGAGTCCTGCCCGCTGCCGGAGCGCAGGGCGTACAATGCCGGGAGCTATTCGTCTACAATGCCGACCGGCGTGCGCGAACGGCTCGAGCGCTACTTCGAGCCCCACAACCGTCGGCTGGCCGAGACGTAGGGCCCGAGGTTCCTGTGGGAGGCTCAGCCCCCGCCGTAGTCTCCCCGGCGCACCACCTCGATGACCTCGGTCGTGGAGATCGAGGGCGTGCGGGGCAGGTAGACGACCTCGCACACGTCGCTCATCTCGTCGAAGCGCCCCTCCCAGTCGTCTCCCATCACCAGGACGTCCGCCTCGTGCTCCAGGATGTACTCCCTCTTCTTCTCCAGCGACTCCTCGACGAAGACCTCGTCCACGAACCGCAGCGACCGGATGATCTTCATCCGGTGATCCTGCGGATAGACTGGCATGCGGCCCTTCTTCGACTTGTTGAGGGCATCCGAGGAGACGCCCACCGTGAGGTGGTCGCCCAGGTTCCGGGCCCGCTCGAGGATGTTGACGTGTCCGATGTGGAGGACGTCGAACGTGCCGAAGGTGATCACGCGTTTCATCGGTGGTCGCTTTCCCGCTGGGGTCGAGGGTCGATCAGGGCACGGATGCGGTCGCACACCTCCGCGGCCGCGCCGTCATCATGGTCGTGGAAGAGGCGCGCCGCCCGCTCGCGCTGTCGGCGGGAGTGCTCCGGGTCCCGCGCGAGCGCGCCCTCCAGGTGGTCCAGGAGATCGTCGAAGGTCCGCGCGCACGGACCGGCGAAGGCCTCGTCCACGTCGTAGAGGAAGCCGCGCTCCTCCAGGTAGGCCTCCAGGTCGTAGGCGAAGTGGATCACGGGCCGGTCCAGGAGCAGGAAGTCGATGTAGATGCTCGAGTAGTCCGTGACCAGGACGTCGGTCCTCCTGAGGAGGAGGTTGGGGTCCGGATAGTCGTTGACCGAGAGGATGGCGCCGGCCGGCCGGTCCCGGTCGTAGGCTTCGTGGGACCGGACGTTGGGATGTCCGCGGATCGCGAGGACGGCGTGGTGCCGCTCCAGGACCTCTCCGAGTCGGCGCTCCTCCTCGGCCGAGAAGGTGTAGAGGGAATCCGCATCCTCACGCCACGTGGGAGCGTAGAGGACCATTCGCCGGCCTGCCAGCGTCCGATCGACCTGGCGCAGGTGGTCCCGGTAGTCGGCCGGGAGGGACGCCTCGTCTCCCAGGATGAGGTCGTTTCGAGGAAGACCCGTCTTCCACACCCGTTCGCGCGGAAGCGGCGCGAAAGCGGAGGCCATCATCTCCCGATCCCGGTCCGAGGAGCACACGGTCGCCGAGTACAGGGGGGTCTCCCGGTCCCAGAAATCCTCGCCGGGGAACAGGTGTCCGATGCGCTTGAGCGGTATGCCGTGCCAGAGCTGGACGATCGCGTGCCGCCCCTTGCGGAGGAGGCGGCTGTAGCTGGTCATGCCGCCCACCGCGTAGCCGGTGAGGATGACCCCGGAGCGAGCCAGGTAGAGGGCGCCGGCGAGCGACTCGGCCGGGACGAAGACGACGTTCCGTCCGTCCGGGCACGGAGCCTCCGAGAGATCCTTCCGGAGCACGATCTTGGTAATCGAGGGATCGTCCCTGACCGCCTCGAACACGGCCCTGGGGTTGTCCAGGGTGTGCGGGTGCCGGGCCCAGGTCGCGAAGCACCAGTAGTCGTCGCGGGCGGGAGTCACGCGTTCCGCCAGGGCGAACGTCGCGCTCGTCGCGATGTGGCGTGCCGCGGAGGCGGCGCTGCGCGCGAGAGCCGTGAGAGGAACGGGCACGGGCAGAGTCCGGCGTGCGGGCTTCAGAGGCCGGCGCGCGCGCCGACCATCGACCGTCCGTGGGCCGGGCGATCCGCCGAGGTATCGCGCCGGCCGGTGATCTCCGCGTACGTGGATTCGTAGGCATCCAGCATGGCGTCGAGTGAAAACCGCTCTCGCACCGTGCGGCGCGCCGCGGCCGCGAGCCGGGAAGCGAGGGCCGAATCCGCGATCACCCTTCGAACCGCTCCGGCCAGAGCTTCCGGCGACCCGGGCGGGACGAGGAGCCCATCGACGCCGTCCGTGATGATCTCCTCCGGCCCTCCCGAACGGGTGGCCACCACGGGCGTTCCGGCGGCCATGGCCTGGAGCGCCGCGAGGGAGAAGCCCTCGGATGTCGAGCTGATCACGAGGACGTCGAACGCCGCCACGACGTCGGCCACGTCGCTCCGGAAGCCCCAGAACGACACGCGCTCGTCGAGGCCCAGCCTCGCGCGCATCTCCAGGAGCCGGCCGTACAGCGGCTCCGTCCGCTGGCCTGCCACTGCGAACCGAAGGCGGGGGTCGCCGCCCAGGATGCCGGCGGCGCGCAGGTAGGTGGGCAGGTCCTTGGCGGGCCGGAGGTTGCCGAGGCTCCCCACCAGGAGCGCCTCTCCCGGCACGTCGTGCTCGCGCCTCACCGCCCCGCCGTCGCCCTTCTCGAACGTTTCGACCTCCAGGCCATTGTGGATGACCCGCACCTTCTCCCCGCCGGCGCCGACCGACCGCGCGAGCGCGATCCGAAGCGACTCGGACACGCACACGATCTCCGCCCGACGGGCGACGAGGCGATGGCGGAGCCGCTGTGCCCACCCGTCCGCCTGCACGTCCGAAGCGCCGTGGAAGGTGGCGACCACGGGGACCCCGGTCCACGCTCCGACGAGGCTGGCGTAGACCGAGGGACTGAACAGATGCGCGTGGATGAGCTCCGCTCCGTAGTGGCGGACCAGTCGGGCGATCCGCCGGACGTATCCAACGTCGAACCGACCCCGCGTCTCTACGATGTCCACATGAAGTCCACGATCACGAGCCTGATCGAGCACCCAGCCCGGTCCCGTGAGGACCACGCGTGCCGGCCAGCCTCTCCGGCTGAGGCCGCCCGCGACCTGCAGCAAGACCGTCTCCGCGCCCCCCGGGCCCGTCGTGTCGATGAAGTGGAGGACGGGACCTCGCGGGTCGTTCACGCTCGCACCGGACTGGGGAGTCGGGTTCCGGCCGACTTCCGGGCCTCGACGGCCCGAGCCTCGCGTGCCGTGTTTCGGGCCGCCACGTGCACGGAAACCGTCATAGCCAGGTTGATCCAGAAGAAGGGATAGTACAGCACCGTGACGAAGAAGCCGCTCGCCATGAAGCCGATGAGCGCTCCGTCCAGGCCGTGGGCCATGTGTCGTAAGAAGACGGTGTCCCGGGGAATCCGCTTCAGAAGTCGGCGCGTGCGGGCGTTCACGAGGAACGTGGCCACGATCAGCGCGAGGAAGGCCAGCAGTCCGGAGTAGCCCATCTCCGACCACGCCTGGATGAAGATGTTGTGGGGAAGGGGGCCGTAATAAAGCTCCCAGTTGTGGTAGCCGATCCCCAGCGCAGGGTGCTGCTGCGCCATCTTGATCCCGGCCTTCCAGCGGTCCAGGCGGTTGACCGACGTCTGGTCCTCGCCCGCCGTCGAGAACCGATCCTTCTGTTGCTGAGGGACGACCAGCCAGGTGGCGGCCGTGAGCAGCGCCGTGATGAGCAGCGCTCGCACCCGGTGTCTGGATCGGAGGATCCACCACAGGCCCACCGCCGCCCCGCCGATCAGCGCGCCTCGCGACGACGAGGCCACCATGCTCGCCACGGCCGTGATCGGCATGGCGTAGAAGAACAGGCGCTTCCACCGACCCCACCTCGAGCGCAGCGCCAGGATGAACTCCACGCTCAGGGGAAGGAAGATGCACATCTGGATTCCGAACTCTCCCGAGTTTTGGAACCAGCCCGGCGCCCCCGTAGCTCCCCAGCTGCTGAACCCGAACCCGTTGGAAAGCCAGGTTCGGAATCCGTGCTGCGACATCTTGAAGGAGTAGAGCAGGAAGGCCAGCATGAAGATGAAGAAACGCTTCTCGGTGGTCACCGTGGCCGTAATGACGAAGAAGATCAGAACCCACGAGAAGTAGAGTTTCCAGCCCGCGACCGAGGCCGAAGGGTAGATGGCCGTGAACGACGAAAGAAGCACGATGACGGAATAGACGAGAAGAAGACCTCCCACCGCGGTTCGAACTCTCGGAAGCTTGCCCTCGACCAGCACTGCGGCGACGGCGAGGATGAGAACGGTCTCCGCCCAGGGGAGCACATCGATCGAGGTCCAGATGGACTGTGGACGCACGTATTCAAAGAACAGATAGATGTTGACGAGCCAGAAGGAGGCCGGCTCGGACCGGAGAAAGCGCCAGATGGCACCGACTTTAGCCCCGACCAGGTCGGAGAACGGTCTCCGGTCCTCGGACGGGTATGGAAGCGTGTTCATCGTCACCGACTCAATCCCTCGCGGAACCAGTTTGCCGTCTCCCGGGCAAACGGCATCGGGTCATCCGGCCGGAACACCTCGGAGCGGTAGCCGGGCCCGAACGCGCGAAGCCAGGCCGCGAGCGCCCCCGGGCGACTGCCCTGCCGGGGACTACCACGCCGCCACACAGCGAGCAGGTGGTCCACGTCTCCCCAGAACCAGCGGCTGCGTACGGATCGGTAGCCGATCACCGGTGTCACCGAACGTCCCTGGGACGCGTCGAGCAGAAGCCTCGGAAAGTCCACGCCGGCGTCGATGGCGAGCTGTAACGAGCCCCAGAAGCGCCCGTTGATCTCCATCAGCACCGCTTCGCCGGTTCCGAGATCACGCTTGTACTCGACCATGGCCACGCCCGACCAGCCGAGCCGATTGAGCAGGTCGACGCTTCGGCCCAGGAGCTCCTCGTCCATCGGCTCGCTTTGCCGCACCACGCTCACGCCTCCGGTGGGAGGCTTCTCGCGGATACGACGGTGCGCGAACCTGGCCATCACACGGCCCTCACAGAGCAGGACGAAGATACCCGTGCCCGGGCCCTCGATCACTTCCTGCACCAGGATGGGGTAAGCCTCCGGGGCGTAGGCCGACAGAGCCGACTCGAACTCTTCCCGTGAGCGGGCCCACCGGACACCCGTTTTCTCTCTCGTACCGTCGCTCCTGGTGTAGACCGAGCGACCCGGCTTCAGGATCACCGGCCCTGACCAGCCGAGCTGCGCTCTGTCTTCGATCGAGCGGATCTCGCGTTGGGCGGGCACCCGAAGACCGATCGTGGCGGCTGTTTCCAGGACCCGTCTCTTGTCGCAGATTGTCCGGAACGTCTCTGCGTCAGGGAAGGGGACGGTGGCTCCCAGGCGACCGCGCGCCGGCAGGAGCGCGAGGAGCGATGCCTCGGTCACGGGGAGCAGAAGGGCGGCATTCTCCTCCTCGATGATCGCCCGAATTTCGGCCACGTACCTCTCCGGAGCCGTGCCCGGCTCGGGAACGGCTATGTCGGCCACCGCATGACGGGAGGCTCCCGCCAGGGAACGCCCGTCGGGGCTCGTCACGACACAGCGGTAGCCGCCGGCACCCAGCGATCGGACGATGGCGAGCGCCGCCCGCTGATCGCCGTCCGTCACGAGCACGGTAACCGGTCGAGACCGGGATCCGTGCTGAATGTGAGGCGCTGCGCCGCGCTCCGCGTCGGCGGCGTGGACGACCGCGCCCGCTGAAGCGGGGCGGTTCAACGGCTGGTGCATGGATCGCTCGTGGTTCACGATGAGCACGGTAGCGCACGCGCCTTGCCAGAACCCGTGTGGGAACCGGGGCGGCAGGGTAGCCGAGTCCTCCATGCCGGTGAGGCCCCGGAGTGTCCTGTGCGGCCGGGGTGCTCGGCGCTTTCCGGGAGTCGCTCGTGCAGCGGTTCATCCGAGGTCTCGGCGCGGCGTGAGCCGCCCTGTGGCGGCGCGGCCGCGAGGTGGTCGGCGAGTGTGTGGCAGTCATGCGACAGCCGATGTGCCCAATGCGGCGGCAGGTGACGAGGAGCCCCGTGCCGACGCTCCTCGGGGCAAGTGGAGATGCGGGAGCGTCCCGGGCCATCCTCCGATCCCTCGCCCCGTTCGGTGCGCGCCCGCCTCGGTCGCGCAGGGTAGGTAGTGGCGCGTGCGTTGCTTGCGGTAAGTCTCCGGGCCCGAGTGGTGCCCGGCCCGGGCGCACCGCAGGAACGAAGTCTTCGCCGCGACATCGAGGGAGGAATGTGGCTACAATGCTCGACAACGCGAGGCGACCCCGAGAATGACTCTGCCGTCGTTCGTAGTGATCGGAGCCGCAAAGTGCGGTACGACGAGCCTGTGTGATCTGCTCGGCCAGCATCCCGAAGTCTTCATGTCCGCACCCAAGGAGCCACACTATTTCTCACGGGTGAGGTATGTTGCCCCCGGACGCGCATGGTACGAGTCGCTCTTTGCGAACGCGAGCTCATGCGTGGCGGTCGGGGAAGGCAGCACCAGCTATACCCACCCACATCGCGTCGCCATTGTTGCCCCGAGGATCCGCGAACTCCTGCCGGATGTCCGGCTCATCTACATGGTTCGGGATCCGATCCGGCGCCTCGAGTCCGATTGGAGGATGAGGGTCCGCGAAGGGCGGGTGCCCGGCTCGATCAACGACGCGGTCAGTGCGCATCCGTCGCTCGTGACGTTCGGGCTCTACTGGACTCATCTGAACGTGTATCGCCGATTGTTCGGAGACGACCAGATCCTGCTGGTGTTCCTGGAGGATTTCGCGGACGATCCGCTGCGCGTGCTGGCCGAGGTTTACCGGCACATCGGCGTCGACCCCGGATTCGAGCCACGCGACCCCGCCACGCCCCGGAACGCCGCGAGCCGCGCCCGTCGCGACCGGTGGTTCGCTTCCGACCTCAGGCGGTTGCCGGCGTTTCGCGCATTGAAGGATCGCTTGCCGCGGCAGGCGATCGATCTCCTCAAGCGCTTCGGGACGGCGCGATACGATATCCGGGTCGAATGGGACGAGGAGACGTTGGCCAGCGTGACGGACATCCTGGTGGACGACGCGCGGAAGCTTCTCGACTTCTGCGGCAAGCCCCGGAGTTTCTGGATGTCACACGGGCGGGAGCGGTGAGGAAACCGATGAGCTGGAAGAGCTGTGCTGAGATCATCAGGAACGAGCACGCCGGGCCGTCGGTCCCCCATACGAGATTCCGCAGGGCGGCCGGTAGGGCGCCCGCGCTTTCTGTCGATCCGTTGGGGTGCTCCAGAGCGCAGCGGCGACGCCTCGGGTCGTGTCGTCTCCGACGATCGCCGCTCGAGTTCGTCTGACGTCGCGCGGAATAGAGCGAGCCGTGTTCTCGGAAAGTCCCCCACTTGTGCGACGCGTGATCCGTCTTCTGTTGTTGCCATATCTGTACGTGAAGCTCCTTGCCTGGCCCGAGTGCAAGAGGACTCCATGGGCGCTCCTGTCCGATCTTCTTTACATCTTCTTCGTGCTCAGGGACTATCCAGAGCACTATGGACCGTGCCGTCTATGGGAGCGCCCACGCGCCGAGTGGTCGTTGTATTACGGTTCGAATTACAACCCGTATCAAAGAGCGAGACTCCGACGCGACGTACACCCTCTTCAATTCGAGGCGCTTCTGAACAACAAAGAAGTGTGTGATGTACTGTGTCGGGGTCTCGGCCTTCCGGTTCCTGAGGTCTTCGGAACCGTGGACCCGTACGATGACGCAGGGGCCAAACTCACGAGCCTGTTCGACGAATGCGGAAACGACCAGCTGATCATCAAGCCAATCCTGGGACATGCCGGCATAGGGATCGCTCTCGCCGAAGCGACACCGGATGGCATTCGGATCCGGACCCGGCAGGGCCTCGTGGACCTCGTGGACTTTGTGCCTTCCGAGCGATGCGTGGTCCAGGAGGTGGTGATCCAGCACCCGGACCTTACGCGGGTCGCTGAAGGCTCCGTGAATACCGTGAGGATGATGACGATGCTGACGAAGTCCGGGGACGTCCTGGTGATCGGCTCGAGCATGAGGTTCGGGGTTGGACGATCGTATGTCGACAATTGGAGCGCCGGGGGAATCGCAGTCGGTGTCGACGTCATCCATGGACGCCTTCAGACCACAGGCTACGACAAGCACGGGCACCGTTACGAGCGTCACCCCGTCTCCGAGGTGGAATTTGCCGGGTTTCCCGTTCCTCGTTGGGAGGAGGCGGTGGAGCTCGGCGCTCTGGTCCAACGCTCCCTGCCTTTCACGAAGATCCTCGGCCTCGATCTGGCCATTACGGCGCACGGCGCGGTGCTGATAGAGATCAATGGCGACGCAGACTTCGTGTTCCAGGAACAGACATCGGGCCCTCTACTGGAGAGGTATTCGACGTGGAGGGCTTTCCGGGATTACGATCTGTTCTACAATCCGGGGCAATGGGCCCTTCACTCGGAATCTGAGGCGAATGCCCGATAGATCGCGCCGGAACCCGCTCCACAGGACGATCCGCCCAGACGTCGGACAGTTCCATCACGTCGCCGGTCGCGCAGCTGCGTGGCTGACGCACGGAACAGGACCCGGCCGGCACTCCGATCGTTCGACGACAGTAGTGGCTGGCCGGGGATGAAGGGCGACTGGATCTGGATCACTTGGGAGCGCCAGAGGCGCTCGGCAGCCCTCGCATCACATTTCGGCTGCGCCCTGTTCCAGGTCATCCCCCGAGGTTTACTGCGGTATCCGAAGAGCATCGTGCAAACCGTACGACTGCTTCTGCGGGCGAAGCCGCGCGTTCTGTTCGTGCAGAACCCTTCGATGATCCTGGCATTTCTGGCCGTGCTCTGGGGACGTGCCACCGGGACTCTAGTCGTGGTGGACAGGCACACCACGTTCCTTCTGAACCGTAAGTATAGGCTCTCGCCTTGGTTGGTGACCTTCAAGCTGCTGAATCGGATCACGCTTCGCTTCGCCGACGTGACGATCGTCACCAACGATTTCCTGGCTCAATTGGTCTTCGAATACGGGGGGCGGCCCTACGTACTGCAGGACAAGCTTCCAGAGCTGGAGGCGGCCGCCGAAGATACGTATCCCGTGGCGGAGGGTGTCAGAACGGTTCTCTTCCCCTCATCGTTTGCAGAAGATGAGCCCATCGGGGAGATTCTCGATGGCGTGGCCCGAGTGGAAGATCCTCCCCTGCACCTGTACGTCACGGGACGTGTCGAGAGGGCTCCGCGGGACATGGTCCGCCGAGCCCCGCCGAACGTCACCTTCACCGGCTTTCTTCCAGACGACGAATATCTGAGTCTGCTGCAGAGCGTCGACGTCGTCCTGGTGCTGACGACTGCCGAGCACACGATGCTGTGCGGCTGTTACGAGGCCGTATCCGCTGGAAAGGTGCTGGTCACTTCTGACAAGAAGGTTCTGCGGAACTACTTTCGGGGCGCGATCTTCGTCGACAATACCGCTCCGTCGATCGCCGAGGCGCTCGACCGACCGAACCACGAAATGGTCGAATCCCGGGAGCGCATGGTCTCGCTGAGGGAGGATCTCCGGGACTCGTGGGCTGAGCGGGCCAAGGGCCTCGAAGCGCTCATCGAGGGAGCGCTGAAGAAGAAATAGACGCTCGTTCGTCGCCGGATCAGTCGCATGACGGCCTGCGAACTCACTGCAGCTTTACCACCCTGGGTTCTGTGTGTAGAAGCTGAAGTCGTCGACAAACACGTCGGTATCTACACTGAAGCCGCTGTTCGCCCATCCCATGAAATAGGCGTTCGCCACCCACGTAGGATCGCTCGGACTGGCGTTGTAGTTCGGATCATTCTGGATGTCCAGGACGACCTGGCCATCCTTCCATACCGTTTCCCGGCCATTAGACTGCCCGTAGTCGGCAAGTTTAACATGAATCCGGACCTGCATCCACCGGCCCCGGTCGGCGTCGCTCGCCACCCACGGGGCGTGATTGCCGTACACACCACAGACGATTACGCTGGAATGACACGGATAGAAGGCGTGACCACCACTGGTGTAGTCCGTCCTGGCCACGTCGAGCCAATCGTTCGGCGCGGAGGAAGCGTCCGACCAGGTCTGAAACAGACCGTGGGGGTACCCGCCATAGTCAATGGCCCAGTAGTCGAGAAGCTTGTTGTTGTCGCTCCCGAAGCCCGCCGACCTCGTGTCGCGGTGCTCGTAGCGATTCAGGCCCAGTCCTTCGTTGCCGCTCGGGTAATAAGCGTACCATTCGACCCAAAACTGTTGGGTCTGCGGGAAGCTGAACCGCTGCTCGGACCAGGCATCCTTGGACCAATCGGAGTCACCCGCGAAGTGGAACCGAAGCGACCGACTTCCCGATCTCGTAATGAGATCCGAGATCGCGAGATAATCGCCTCCTGCTGTCTGTGCGTTCGAGGCCTTCCACGTGAAGCCGTTAGCACCGGTTCCGGCAGGCTGGCTCCCTACGGCGAAGCCTTCGAAGTCGTCACTGAACAGGGCTGATGCGGCGGTCGTATCGACGCTCGCCGTCACCGTGTCGACCGGCACCCCGGTAGGGCTGCCGCTGCAGCAGACGGCGGACACGATCACCAGTGCGGTTCCCAGGGCGTTCGCGGTCATTGTCCCCACGCTGTCCACGCTCACGACGGAAGGATCGGTACTCGAGAACTGGAACGCGGCATCGGTCACCACGTTCCCGAAGCTGTCGGTGGCCGTAGCCGAGATCTGAACCTGTTCTCCGAATTGTGAGAACCTAAAGCTCGAGGGCGTGGCCGTCACATCCGCCACCGTCCCCGTGCCTGTCGAGCCCGTTCCTGGCGTCACGTCGATCGAAGCGCTACCCGAAGCAGGCCCGGCGTCGGCGGTGATCGTCACGGTACCGGTCCTGCGGCCGGTCACCACGCCGGTGTCGGAGACCACGGCCAGCGAGGTGTCCGACGACGACCAGCTCACGCCGGTGCCCTTCTTGTTGCCGTTCTTGTCGACGACCGTCGCGCTGAGATCGACGTGGCTTCCCACGGGGACCGAGGCCGAGGAGGGACTCACCGTGACCTTCGTCGGCTTGCCGCCCTGGTTGCTCGCGTCGGAGCTCCCGTAGGCGTGCCCGTTTCCGTTGCCGCCACCGGTGCTCACGGACGCGCTGATCGTGACGCTGGCCGTGTCAGTGCTGAGCTGCTGGAAGGTGACGAGACCGCTCTGGTCCACCGTCGCAATGGTCGTGTCTCCGCTCGACCACGCGACCGATTCGCCCGACACGATCTTGCCGTCCGAATCCCGGACCGTGGCGTGGAGGCGCACGGTGTCCCCCGACCAGCCCGTGACGTGATTCGGCTTGACCTGGACCGTGACGCCGTCCGAGGTCGAGCCGCTTCCGGTGCCCGTGACCGGACCAGCGCTGCACGCGGCTACTGCAAGGAGCGTCATGGTCGCGGCCAGAGCCTGGCCGACTTTGAGTAGACTCGTCCTGCGGTGGACAGGTTCGATGATCGAAGCCCCGTCCCTGGGGAGAGTGGTCTGCGGCATACGTCCTCGCGACTTCGTGGCGGTCCCCGCCCCCGTGCCGTCGGTCCGTGCCAGGTCGCAGCTCGGGCTGGCCCGGGAGGAGAGGTCCTATTCGTTTTTGTTTCGAAAACTCTTTCGCTTCGGCGGGCCGTCCATCGGCGGGTTCGGCAACGCGACCGGGAGCAGCGCACGCCCACGAGGGGTCGGACCATTCGAGAACCATTCCGGTGCGCAAGTCGTTGAAAGCAAACGGATTGGTATTCCGAACACGCCGCGTGCGGCCGCAATCTCTGCAGGTGGTCGCAAGATGTTGCAGGTGGACGCGTCCGCCGAGAGGCCGGCGGCCGGGGGGGAGGGAGCGGGAGATGAGGGGTGCTCCGCGGGAAGAGCGGTCGCCCGACCTCTACCTCAGGTCGCGGCGGTCCTCATGCGGCGCGGGGCCGGCCCACGACGGTCCTCCGGCCACCAGCTCCGCGAGACGCTTCAGGGAGGTCGGGTCGAGGCGGCCGTGGGTCGGAAACGTGAAGAGACGTCGGACCAGCTCCTCGGCACCGGGATACGGGAGCCGGCTTCCGGCCGAATCCGGCTCCGCGGCTCCGAGCTCGGGCAGGGGAAGCGGGTAGCCCGGCATGATCCCCAGGGCCCGCGCCCTCCGGCCCCGCAGCACGTCGGCGGCTTCCTCCGAAGCCAGAAAGGGCAGCCTGAGATAGCCGGGCACGGCGCCTCCGACGGGCTCGACGGGCGACAATCCGGACCGGTGGCCCAGAGTCTCCAGGAGGCCGCGCGCGTTCCGGCGTCGCACGGCCGCCTCCTCCCAGCTTGGCTCCCACGTCTCCGACAGGACGCCCAGGGAGCCCGCGCTGGCGGTCGCGACCGCCCCGGGGGCTGCGTACCGCGTCTCGCCAAGATGCAGAAAGGGGAGCGAGGCGGGCAGGCCGTAGATGCCCGGGCGGCCCAGTGCCCATTGCGCGGCCGCACCAAGGAGGTCCCCCCAGCCGCGGGGCCGGCCGGCCCCCGGACTCGGGATCCCCTCCAGGGACCCGAGGGTCTCGACGCCCTCGGCGTCGTGGGCCAGGAGCGCGCCTCCGCCCCCGCCCGTCAGCCCCTTGCCGCGCCCGAAGCTCAGCACCGACAGGGACCCGAAGCTCCCCAGGGGCTTTCCCTCCAGCTCTCCGCCCGTGCCCTGGGCCGCATCCTCGACGACCAGGGCTCCGGCCGAGCGCGCCCGGCGAGAGGTCTCCTCCATCTCTACGGGGAGGCCGTAGAGATGGACGATGACGACTGCCGACGGTTCTAGAGCGAGGGCGTCGTCCAGCGAGGCGCCGTGCGGCTGGAGGGTCGAGGGCTCGACATCGTAGAAGACCTGCCGCACTCGGGCGCCCGCCGCGGCCGTGACCAGGTCGAAGCACCCGTATGCGGGGATGGCGGCCGGGCGACCGGGCCGCCGGGCCTCGGCCGCGGCAAGGGCGAGCCGCAAGGCCGTGGTGCCGCTGTCGACCAGGACCACCTCGCGGGCCCCGTAGCGCTCGCGGATTCGGGCCTCGATTCCGGCGCGGACGGACTCCCCTCCCACGACGGCGGCCCTGAGGCCGCGCACCAGCGCTCGGGCGGGAATGGGCGAGTGGGCGGGAAGCTGGCGGCGGAGCATCACCGGTCGAGGGAGCGAAGTCGAGGTCGAGCCCGTGTCGTCAGGGCACGTACTTGACGATGTGGGGGCCCAGCGCCGTGGCCAGGGGGAGCGGCAGCTTCCGCCACAGCTTCGGGCCCCACGACCAGGCGTCGTCGTCGGGAGACGGGGTGGAGTCGACCCCTCCCTCCGAATCCTGGTACCACCAGAGCCGCTCGTCCCGCGTGCCCCACTGCTGCTTGAAGCGGTGCGTGCCGCTGTCGGGCGTGCACCGCCCGAAGTTGAAGACGGACACGCCGTGCTCGATCGCCCGCTCCATGAACGACCAGTACAGGAGCATGTTGGGGGCGATCTTCCGGTACTCGAACAGATCCGAAGCCCACGTCATCTCGAACTCGTCCCCCCACCGGAACCCGGCCCCGCACGCCACCGGCTTTCCATCGAGGTAAGCGCAGCCGAACCAGGCATCCTCCCTGAACTCGTCGGCCAGGGCCCGGAACAGCTCGACGCCGTGGGCGGGCGTGCCCAGGGCGTGCATGTGGTGGGCGAACACTTCGTGGAACGGCTCGACCTGGTCGTGACCGAATCGGACCTCGACCCCTTCCTTCCGGGGCCTGCGCACCTGGCTCCGGACCTTGGACCTGAGGTTGTCCCAAAGGAAATCGGGGTCCTGCGGGAGGTCCAGGAGGACCGTGATCTTCCGGTGGGAGACCGGGAGGTCCAGCGGCAGCTCGCGACGCGACCGGAGCTCCAGGAGATCCGCTCCTTCTTCGCGTGCGAGACCCGCGGCCGCGTCGACCAGCGCGCTCACCGCTCCGTCGCTGCCGAGCGGACCCCCGTAGTTGACGAAGGGGACCGACACCAGGTAGTGACCGAAGATCCTGCTCTTCACGCGCGTCAGGGGCAGAACTCCCTCGAGTGCTCCGTCGGCGTCCCGGGCCGCCAGGTAGGGACAGTCGTGGCCGAGGCATTCCTCGAGGACCTTCTTCCATCCGTACAGGTGGAAGAGGGTCCAGGCGGCCCGGCTCCGGACGAAGGCGTCCCATTCGTCGGCCGGACCGCGAAACCGCTCCACCCGGAGAGCCTCCCCAACCTGAGCGATGGCGGCCTCCGGGCCGGCGAGATCGGTCCTCGCGCTCACGCGTCCTCCACGACGCGGTTCTCGACCGTGCGCAGCTTGCCCCGTCCCGTCCGCGAAATGGAGTCGACCCGCTCGATGTCGATCACGACGGATGGGCCCAGACGCAGCCCGAGCTCCTCTCGGAGACGCGTTTCGTCGGCCTCTGGATCCCCGGGGCCCCCGGCCACGACCTCCACGACCACGTGATCCCGAGCGTCCTGCACGATCCTTGTCTCGTAGAAGGAGGTCACGGCCTTGAAGATTGGATCGAGCCGGCCGATCCGGCGGCCCTCCGGCGTGACCAGAACGTCGTCCATCCGCCCGAGTATGCGCTCGATGACCGGGAAGGCACGGCCGCACCCGCATCCCTCCGCACCCGCCACGGCCCGGTCTCCGGTGGCATATCGGACCAGGGGCATCACCGGATTGATGAAGCCCGTGGCCACGATCTCCCCCTCCTCGCCCGGCTGGACCGGCTCCCCGTCCTCCAGGATCTCCACGAGCCCGAACTCGGGGTTCACGTGGTACGTACCCTCCGCGCACTGGGTGACGAATGCGGCCATCTCGGCGGCACCGTAGTGGTCGAAGACCGGGCAGTCGAACGCGGTCTCTATCAGCCTTCGGGTCGCATCATCGAGGGTTTCCGAGGAGGTCACCACGGCCTTGGGCCGGACTTCCGGCCCCCCGGACTCGACGATGTGACGGGCGATGGGACGGAGGCTCGACGGATACGAATCGATGAGCGCCGGAGCGAAGTGCGACAGCTCTTCTGCGTAGCTGCCCACTGAGGAAGGCGCGATGTGGTACGAGGAGAAGAGGAGCTGCCGGTTCGCCGCGTTGAAACGCCAGAACGGGGGCTCCGTCTGTTCGGGCGGCACCAGGTTGCGTCCGGCGAAGGTGGCCACCCGCTCCTCCCGTCCGACCCCCGCCCATTCCTTGAAACGGTCGAAGAAGGCGTAGTTTCTCTGCAGGACGCTCCGGTTGCAGTAGATCGTGAGGGGGGTGCCCGTCGTCCCGCCCGTGTGTACTTCTTGAAGTCGGTCGTCTTGGAAACGCTCGGTCACCAGTCGCTTGCGGTCCGTCCTCAGTTCATGCTTCTCGAGAACCGGCAGGCGCGAGAATTCCCGCGGGTCGGAGACCTCGTGGAAGTCGGGCAGCCGGTCTCGGTAGAGCGGGACGGACCGGTAGGCCCGGTTCGCCATCGCGAGCGCGCGGCGTTCCTGCCGCGTCTTGATCTCCGGGGCCGAGAGCCACTGGGTTTCCCTCAGGCGTCGAAGCTCGCGTCGTCGAACCCGACCCTCCCGCAGCAGTCTGAGGCGGAGGCCGTAGGCCGAGACGGCCGCGTTCTGGAGCGCGACGGGAGCCCGATGGTACAGCGAAGTGAGGTCGGTCATTGGATCCCGCCCATCACGCTTCCGCGGACTCGCGCCCGGCCTCGGGCGCGACCGCGGGGGACAGCTGTCGGCGGTACACGTCCCGGACCGAGCCGAACTCGAACTCCCCGAGGAGACGCCGGAGCCGGTCCGCGGTGCGCGCCAGGCCGCCATAGTGGCGGAGGCGCGTGATGGGCGAAGTGGTGAGCCGGGGTTGATCCGGATCCAGCTCCCACGGGTGGACGTAGAACACGCCCGGGTGACCACGCTTCTCCGCGCTTCGCAGGGCAGCACGGGTCAGAGCGTAAGGGAGGTGACGGAAGTACGCGCCGCCACCCGCCGGTATCGCCAGCCGCCCCCTGTACGCGGGGACCACGGGAATCTCGAGGATGGGACCCGAAAGCGTCTGCACGAAGTGGGCATCGAGGGCCGCCCGGGCGGACAGGGAGGGACGCCGGACCGGCATCCGGCTCGCGTCGTACGCGTAGCCCTCCTCCAGGAGGATCTCGAGGGCCCAGACCTTCTCTTCCCCCAGCGAGAAGCTGGGGGCCCTGAACCCGCGGACGGGTGTCCCGGCGATGTCCTCGAGGAGCGCTCGTGAGTCGCGCGCGGTCTCGCGGAATCCATCGCGGTCCAGCTCCCCCAGTCGCCGGTGGTTCATCCCATGGGACGCGATCTCGTGACCAGCCTCGGCGATCTGCTTCACGAGGCCGGCGTTCCGCCGTGCCACCCAGCCCAGGACGAAGAAGGTTCCGACTGCCCCCGCTCTGTCGAGAAGCTCCAGGAGGCGCTCCGTGCTGGCCTCCACGCGAGACGGATGCCCGGACCACGCTTCCCGGTCCACGGCTCCCTCCAGAGCGTGCACCTGGAAGTGCTCCTCGACATCCACGGTGAACAGATGTCGGATCGGCCGCGTCGGAGACGGATTCAGCGGGGTCGTGATCACGTCCCCCATCGGGGCAACGACCGTGCCCTCTGCGGCAGCTCGCCGCCGCCGCCTCTCCCCCGACCGGTCGCGCCGCTGCTGAAGCGTGACAGGGCGCTTGGTACCGGGCCGTTCGGGTCCGGCGAGAACTTCCGACTCGATCGGGCGGCTGCGAGCGCGATGACACTGATGATCTGATCGCACCGGCTCCGAGGGATCGACTGTAGCGTAACCGCAACGTCCGTTCGGTCGGCGGCGGCGGGAGGCCCGGCGCAATCGCTGCAGCGCTGCGCTTTCCGAGCCGCCGCCTTCGAGTGCGGGTCCCCTCCTATGTCTCCGTCTCGAACATAGCCCCCACCATCTCCCGCACGCACCGGTCGATGCGCTCGTAGGCGGCGTCGAACGCCTCCTCGGGACGGCCCCAGGGGTCCGGGATCGTCCTCCGCTCGACGGGCTCGGGGTCCAGGTCCCCCAGGACGAGCGTCTGATCGGGCGACAGACCCCAGCCTTCGCGGGCCCGTCGGGCCTGGTCCGCGGTCATGCCGATGACCAGGAGACCGGGATGGGCCTTCAGGTCCGAGACGACCTGCGAGCGGTGGCCGGTGAGGTCGACCCCCCTCCGCCGGGCGGCCCGGATGGCCTCGGAGGGGCTGGGACGGTCCGGGACCGGGTAGAATCCGGCCGACTCCACCTCTATGCGCTCCGCCCAGGGGTCGGGCAGCTCGCGACGAAAGATCGCCGCGGCGTAGGGGCTCCGGCAGATGTTGCCCAGACACAGGAAGATCACGCGCCGGGGAGGGGGGCTCCCGGCCAGGGTCCGGCGGGCGCGCCGCCGGCGCCCGGGATGGAGCAGCCGGTCGGGGGCGTATCGGATCCATCGGAGGATGGGCCTCAGGAGTCCCGGCGCGTCCCGGTCCTCTCCTGCGCTCATCGGCCCGTGTCGCGGATCGTCGGGGTCATCCTCCTCCGTCCGCGCCCCCGCCGCTCCCCAGCCCGATGTCCTCCGGCAGCCCCTCCATCCCCGCTCCCTTCAGCCTCCCGTCCAGCCGCTCCAGCTCCCCGTGCTTGAGCGCCTCCCAGTCGTCCAGGGCCCGGTCCAGCGAGCGGCTCGCCTTCGCGAACCCTTCCTTCGCCTGGGCGGTGGGCGCTCCGGCGCCGCTCTCGACGGCGCGCCGCAGGTCGCGGAGGGCGTTCCGGATGTAGAGGAGCGTCCCGACGTCGGGGCCGCCGCTCCCCACGCCGGCGGCGTCGGGGTCGGCGGGCGGGACCGTCCCCTCGATCGCCCCCGCCTTCGTGCCGGCGGCCTCGAGGGCGCTCGCCAGCTCCGCGCGGCCCGCCGCCTTCGCCTTCGGACGGAGCGAGTCGATCCGCGACCGCACGCTCCGGATCTCCCGCAGCGCCGTGGCCGCCTTGGAGGAGGCGTCCTCGACTCTCCGGGCCAGGGCGAGCTGGGCGGCCAGGTCGGCCTCCGGCACGACGTGCCGAGGGTCCTGCCGGACGACCAGCGAGCAAGTCAGGGTGTCGCCGCCGGCCACGAGCCGCACGGTGTACGTCCCGGGGAGCGCCCACGGCCCGCCGCCCCCGAAGAAGCCGCCCCCGCCGCTGTCTCCGCCGGCCGTCGCCAGATGGAGGTCCCACGTCCACCGGTGCATGCCGGCCTTCGCGGAGAGGACCTCGGGCTCCGAGATCCAGCCGGCCGGGATGTCCATCGACTTCGGGTCCCGGGCATGCGGCTTCTCGGTGCTCGTGTAGCGCCGCACGACCGCACCCGACGCGTCCACGATCTCGAGCGCCGCGGAGTCGACGTCCGACGCCAGCCGGTAGTCCAGGATCGCGCCCGAGGGCGGGTTCTCGCCCGCGGCCAGCTCGACCGGGTCCACGTAGGGCCGCGCCGACGCGGGCACGTCGAAGCTCCGCGAGCGGACCAGCGTGGCGGTGTCCGGCCGGTAGAGCCACGCGTCCGCCCGGGCCGCCTCGGCCGACGCCTGACGCAGCGGCGAGATGTCGTCGAGCGCCCACACCGACCGCCCGTGGGTGGCGGCCACGAGGTCGCCCTGCCGGATCACCAGGTCGCGCACGGAGCTCACGGGGAGGTTCAGCTGCAGCGGCTGCCAGTGGTCCCCGTCGTCGAAGGAGACGTACACGCCCCGCTCGGTCCCGGCGAACAGGAGGCCGGGCCGCACGGGGTCCTGTCTCACCACGTGCACGTAGGCGCCGTCCGCGATCCCCGCGTCGATCTCCGTCCAGCCCTTCCCCCGGTCCTTCGTCCGGTAGATGTGGGGGGAGAAGTCGTCGAGCCGGTGGCGGTCCACCGCCGCCCACGCCTCGTCGGGATCGGTCCCGGAAGCCTCGATCATCGCCAGCTTGCTCCACGGGGTGAGCGCCTCGGGCGTCACGTCGTCCCAGCTTGCCCCGCCGTCGGAGGTCACCCACACCAGGCCGTCGTCGGTCCCGACCCAGACCAGAGAGGAGTCGGCGGGCGAGGGCGCGATCGTGTAGATGACGCCCCACCGGGTCCCGGCGCGCTCGGCGGCGGTCTGGTCGTGCGCGGTGGCGGAATCGAGGTTGGGGGGCACGCCCGGCGCCTTCCCCGTCAGGTCGGGGCTGATCTTCCGCCAGCTCTGCCCCCGGTCTCTCGTCCGAAACAGGTACTGGTTCCCGAAATAGACAGCGTGGGAGCCGGCCCCGGAGGCCACGACCGGCATGGTCCACGAGACGCGGAAGGTCGAGTCGGGATAGGCGAGCTGGGGGGTGATCGTCTTCCGGACGCCGGTGGCCCGGTCGCAGCGGACGACCGACCCGTCGTAGGAGGTTCCGTACAGGATGTCCTCGTCGGCGGGGTCGATCGCGGTGTAGCCGCTCTCCCCACCCGCGCAGGCGTTCCCCCACCAGCGGAAGCTGATCCCGCCGCGGCCGCCGCTCCGGCTGAGGAGCCAGCGCGCGCCGGAGTCCTGCTGCGAGCCGAACAGGGTGTAGGGGAAGTCGTGGTTCGCGACGATGTGGTAGAACTGGGCGGTGGGCTGGTTGTTCCAGGAGCTCCAGCTCCCCCCGCCGTTCACGCTCACGATGACGCCCTGGTCGGAGGCGAGGACCATGCGCTCCGGCCGGCCGGGGTCGATCCACAGCTGGTGGTAGTCGTCCCCGCCCGGGGCCCCCTTGAAGCCCTCGAAGGTCTTCCCGCCGTCCTCCGAGCGGTAGGCGCTCGTGTTCATCGCGTAGACGACGTCGGGGTTCGTGGGGTCGACGGTGACCGAGCCGAAGTACCAGCCCCGGTGCCAGATGCGGTCCTCCCCATCGGCCAGCGTCCACGTGCGGCCGCCGTCGTCCGAGCGGTACACGCCTCCGCTGTCGGGGTTCGAGGCGTAGTCCACCTGGGCGTACACCCGCCCGGGGTCGGAGGGAGCGACCGCGATTCCGATGCGGCCCACCCGGGGCCCGCCCGGAAGCCCGCCGCCGACCTCGGTCCAGGTGAGGCCCCCGTCGGCGCTCCGGTACACCGCGCCGTAGCTGTTCGAGGGCGGGTACACGTTCCACGGCGGCCGGCGGGTCCCCCACATCGCCGCGAACACCGTGTCGGGGGCGGCCGGGGAGAACGCCAGGTCGACCGCGCCCGTGCCCGCGTCGCGGTAGAGGACCTTCTTCCACGTGGTCCCGCCGTCGGTGGTCAGGAACACGCCCCGCTGCTCGTTGGGCCCGTAGGCGTGGCCGAGGGCCGCCACCAGCACGCGGTCCGGGTCCTTCGGGTCGACCAGGATGCGGCCGATTCGGCGGGTGTCCTCGAGGCCGATGTGGCTCCACGTCTCCCCGGCGTCGCGCGAGACGTACATCCCGTCGCCCCAGCCGTTCGACGAGCGGATGTCGACCTCGCCGGTCCCCACGTAGATCACGTCGTGGTCCGAGGGCGCCACCGCGATCGCCCCCACCGAGGCGATCGGCACGTCGTCCCACAGCGGGTGCCACGTGAGCCCCGCGTCCTTCGTCTCCCACACGCCGCCGTCCGCGCCGCCGAAGTAGAAGTGCGCGGGCTCGCCCGGCACCCCTGTGGCCGCCACCGAGCGCCCGGCCCGGAACGGGCCCACCAGGCGCCAGCGCATGCCCGAGAACAGGGAGGGGTCGACCTGCTGGGCGGCGGCGGGGGACGGGGCGAGGGGAAGAAGGGCGGTCGCGGCAAAAGCGACGCCGAGCAGAAACGATCCGCTGGTGCGCGGGCGGCGATGGACGTGGGACACCGATGCCTCCTGGAAGGGGTCGGCCCGCGAATCTACGGGGACCGCCGGGGGTGCGCACGGGAGGGCCAGGCCCTTCGGCGGCGCGCTCGCCACTTCCGAAGGGCGCGCGAGGCGGGATCGCCGGTACGGCCGCCTCGGTACGAGCGGAGCCGCCGGCGAGCCTCAGCCCGAACCGCGCACCAGACCTTGGAAGCGCGGGTCGCCCCGCAGCGGCTTCCACCACCAGTCGTGCGCGATGTAGGCTCGGAGGCTGGGGTAGGCCTTCAGGTAGCGCCCCAACAGTTCGATCGCCCGGGTCGTGTCGCCCAGCTGGACGCGGGCGTTGGCCTCGTAATAGTCGCCCACCGGGCTGTCCGGATGGTTCTCACGCGTGCGTCGGATGACCGCCCGGGCGCTGTCGAGTCGGCCGACCTGCGCGAGGACGGCGGCGACCTGGAGGCGGCCGTAGTCGTACCCCGGGAGCCCCGCCAGGCGCGCGACCTGGGCGCACAGCGCCCAGGCCGTATCCACGGCCGCCGGCACCCTGGCCGCCTCTCCCGATCCCGCCAGAATGACCAGCTTCTGAGCCGGGAACCAGTAGTCGGCGGGGAATCGACGCCGGCCGGCATCGATCCACTTGTCGGCCCGGTCGACCTCCTCGAGCTCGAGCCACGTGTGGGCCACGATGTAGAGGATCTCGTTCTCGCCGTTGATGAGGAAGGGATCCGCCGTCAGCGCCCCCTGTGCCGCCCGGGCCGCCTCGGTGAATCTCCCCTCGGTGCGGAGGAGCTCCGCCAGGGAGATCCAGGCCCACACCCGGGTGGAGTCGGCCTCGACGGCCTGGTGGAGGTCGGATGCAGCCTCCCGCCGCAGCGAGTCGGCGGCCGTGGAATCGGCATCGTAGGTGAGCACCACGCGCAGCGATCCGCGGAGCTCGAGGGCCGTGGGATCCTGCGGGCGGCGACGCAGCGCCTCGTTGGCCAGGGCGAGACCCGAGTCGAGGAGGGTCAGCCCGTAGGTGCCGTGGGATCCCGGCCGGAGCCCGCCCAGTCGGCCCACGACCCAGCCGCGCTCGACGACGGGCTCCAGCCACCCGTCGTCCAGCCGCGACGCCAGGATCAGCAGGCTGTCCGCTTCGATCAGCGCCGACCGGGCCGCGCTCGTGTCGCCCAGCGTCCACCTGAGCGTGTCGGCCTGTTCCTCGAACTCCTTCGCCTGCTGGACCAGGCCCCAGGCTCGCGGGTTCGTCGCCCCGGGTCGGTTCGGCTCGCCGGCCAGCTCGCGGCCCAGCTTCTGCCCGAGCTGGAGCTCGGCCGTCTCCACGATCCGGTCGCGGAGGCGGAGAAGGTCCTTGCCGCGCTCCGGGAGGACGGTGCTGAGGACCTCGAGCCCCGTCCGGCCGTCCACCAGCTGGAGCGTAGCCGACAGCCCTCCCTCGGTCGGCTCCAGGCTGCCCTCGACCAACCAGCGTACGCCCAGGCTCCTGGCGATGCTGTCCGCGGATACGGTTCCCTCCCGGAACGGCTTGACCCCGTTCATGGATACGACGTGGAGGGGTCCGATCTGGCTCAGGGCGTGGTTCAGTCCGGCGGTGAGCCCGTCGGCCAGGTACGAGAGCTCCCCGCGAGGACTGAAGTCGTCCAGGTACAGTACCGCGACACCGTATTCGTCCAGGGCTCCCCGCTCGGAGACGCCCGACGCCGCTCCCGCGCCGGCGCGTGGCTCGAGCCAGTGGTGCCAGACGACCCAGCCCGCTCCCGTCGAGGCCAGGACGACCGCGACGACCAGGGCGGAACGGAGGGTGCGCGGGACGATCGACCCCTGCGCCGGACCCTGGTCCACCTCGGCCGTGCGGCGCACGCCCTCGGGGGTGATCTCGTAGGCCCACGCCAGGACCACCGCCACCGGGAATCCCAGGACCGCCGCCACGACCACGGCCTGGACGACCCATTCCGGCACCATGAGCACCGGGAAGGTCGTGACGCTGACCTGGATGACCACCCAGGCAGCGACGAGATACACGCCGGCCACCTGCAGCACGCTGCGCCGACGAAGCTCTGCGAACAGGGTGGAGAGAAGCGAGCCGGGCTCGGACATCCGGATGCGTCGCTCCCGGGGCTGGGGGGTGGGGCGGGGTCCAGATTCAGCATCGCCTGCACGCCCGTATTGTGCAAGGCGTCGGTCCGTCCACGGGCCCCGGCCCGCGGCGCTGCGGTTCTACCCCGCCACCGCCCGCGCCCGCCTCACCGTCCTGGCCACCTGCGCCCGGACCACCGCGTAGCTCCCCAGCACCAGCCCCGCCGCCAGGACCTGCGCGGCCAGCGTCTCCACCGTGGGGAACACGGCGAACCACATGGACAGCCACCCGGGGATCTTGCCGGCCAGCCACGGGATCGTGGTCGTGGGGAGCCAGTGAGCCAGCTGCATCTCCTGCGCCTGCTCGCCGACCATGACCAGGAGGACGATCCCGAGGAGGATCCCCGTGAGGACGAGCATCTTCTTGTAGGGGAGCCGGCGCTCGGCCACGAAGGTGAGGACGGCGACCACGCCGGTGAGCGCGAGGCCGACCAGCACGCCGTGGAACACGGGCCCGGTGCCGAGGTCCAGCCGGTAGTTCTGGAGGAAGAGGACGACCTCGAAGCCCTCGCGGTAGAGCGAGGTGAAGCCCAGGAAGCCCAGGCCGAGGAGGATCCTCGTCCTCGAGGCGCCCGGGTCGGCGGCCGCGTCCATGAGCCGCTTTTTCCGCTTCGTGTGCGCGGAGATCCACCCCGTCCAGTAGATCTTGTGGAAGAACCAGTTCATGACCAGGAGGAGGACGACGATCGCCAGGAGCCCGGTGAAGGCCTGCACCTGGAGGGCGGGGAGGCTCTCGGTGAGGCGGTCGATGATCCCGATCGCGATCTTCCAGGTGACCAGCGAGGCCAGGAAGCCGAGCCCGGCGCCGACCGCCACGGGCTTCCGCCAGCGCGACGCGTCGCCGACCATGGTGGCCATGATCGCGGCCAGGACGAGGATCGACTCGAGCCCCTCGCGGAAGACGAGGACGCCGATGTCGAGGACCGCCGAGCCGGAGCCGGCGCCGGTCGGGTCGGGGTTCCCGCCCGCGGCGAGCGCCTGCCACACCATGACCGCGCCCACGCCCACGGCCGCCACGGTGAGGAGCGCGCGGCCGAGCGCGCCCCATCGATCGCCGGTCCCTCCGCCCTCCGCCGCGTTCGCGCTCATCTCGTCGTAGTTGAGACTCATTCTCAATACCGGACCCCCACGCTACGACGGGGCGCCGGGGCGTGTCAAGCGTGCCGCCGCCGGCGCGGTCGGAAGGCGGGCGGGGCGCTCGGGCGGGGCGGGGCGGGTGGCCGACGTGGAGAAGGCGCGCCGGGGTCCGGGCCCCGGCGCGCCGCGGGCTCGAGGGCCCGGGTCCTCTACTTCTTCTCCATGCCCTGCCCGCCCTTCTCGGGCAGCGTGAAATCGAAGGTGGCCGGCGCGCTGCCGTTCACCTCGACCCGCACCGAGTACTCGCCGGGAGAGAGGGCGACGTTGTTCCCGTAGTGGGTCGTCTTCTCGCTCTTCCCGGCCACGTGCATGCGCACCACCGGGAGCGTCATCCAGTCGGTCTTCTCGGGCGACGTCTCCCGGTACATGATCTCGACCTTCGCGTCCTCCACCGGCTTCCCGTCCTTCTTCACGAAGGCCACCAGGTGGTGGTTAGGGTCCTCGGGCCCGTCGACCTCGACGGGCGTCGCGCCGGCGTCCTTCGCCATCGGCGCCCTGGGGCCGTGGAAAGCCTCCGGCGGCAGCACCTTGAGCGTCACCGCGTAGGCGCCCGCCATGTCCTTCTGGCTCACAGCCTGGGCGTGCGCCGCCCTCGGCGCCAGGATCGCGGCGGGCAGGAGCGCGAGCGACGCCACGAGCAACAGCTTCTTCATCGGCGTCTCACCTCGTTCTTGGCATCGATTCCTGCGAAATGTCCGGTGCACACAGGTGTCAAGGACCGTTCCGGACGGGGCGTGCACGGTGCACCGGGTTCGGGGCCCGCGTGGCGCTGGCTGCCGGAGGCCTCCTGTGTTATCATATATATCAGATAGTGATCGTTGGTGACGGATCATGGCTACACAGATCACATGTATATTCATAAGACTGAGAATATGATAACGACTGCAATCTTGTGAGCGCAGCCAGGAACGACGCGGGAGCCCAGATCTCCGACCGGGCCGGCCGGTTCATCCGGCAGCCCGATGGCTACGCGGCGTTCTATCCGAACCCGCTCCGGCGCGGGATGCTGGAATCCGACCCGGAGCTCGAGCGGGTTCTGAGCGCGGCCGACCGTGCGGTGGGTCGGCTGGACGGTGCGGGCCTCGTAGTGCCCTCGCCCGACCTGTTCGTGAGCATGTACAGTCGGAAGGAAGCCCTCCTCAGCTCTCAGATCGAGGGCACGCAGGCTTCACTGATCGACGTGCTCGAGTACGAGGCCGAGCCCGATCGGACCCCCTCGGCCGACGTCATGGAGGTCGCCAACTACCAGCGCGCGCTGCACCACGGGCTCGAGCGGCTCGGGGACCTCCCGCTCTCCAACCGGCTCCTGCGCGAGATGCACCGGATCCTCATGCGGGGCGTCCGCGGTGAGAGACGCCGGCCCGGGGAGTTCCGGGAGAGTCAGAACTGGATCGGCCCTCCGGGCTGCACGCTCGAGGAGGCGACGTTCGTTCCGCCACCGGTCGATGAGATGCAGCGGGCCATGGGCCGCCTCGAGAGCTGGCTCCACGAGGACCGGGAGACGCCGCTCCTCCTCAAGTGCGGGCTCGCGCACTACCAGTTCGAGACGATCCACCCGTTCGAGGATGGCAACGGGCGCCTGGGTCGTCTCCTCATCACGCTGTTGCTGGTGGAGGGCGGCGTGCTGGCGCGGCCGCTCCTCTACCTCAGCGTCTTCCTCAAGCGCCACCGGAGCGAGTACTACGACTGGCTGGGACGGGTGAGGACCCAGGGAGACTACGAAGGGTGGCTGAAGTTCTTCCTGCGAGGGGTCCGCGAAGTGGCTCTCGAGGCGACTGACGCCGCCCGGCGCATCCTCTCCCTCCGCGAGGAGCACCTGGCCCGGGTCCGCTCGGAGAGCGGGAGCCGGTCCGCCGCTCCGCTCCTCGAGCTCCTGCTCCGCACGCCCGCCGTCACGGCCCGGTCCGCCGCCCGCAGGCTCGATGTCAGCTACGCGACCGCGAACCGGCTCCTCGCCGAGTTCGTCTCGATGGGCCTCCTCGAGGAGATCACGGGCGGCCGCCGCAACCGCGTGTTCGTGTACCGTCCGTACCTGGACGAGCTCGGAGGCGCCTTCGAGCCTTGAGCTTCGACGCCCCTCTTGAACTGGAGCTGGAGAGGGTCGTTCGGACCCCCGGACCCCCGGGCCCGGTCCCCTTCGCCGCGGTGATCGCCGGTGAACATAGCGGCTGCGTTATTGTCAGAAGCGCCGCTTCGTGACAATAACGAGTCCCTCCCCTCACCCTCTCTGGATCAGCGGCACCCCCGCCTCTATCTCCCGGCCTTCGAGCCCTCCGGCCCGATCGTCCGCTCGAACAGGCTCAGGATGCGCCGGTATTCGTCGGTCCACGACGAGGGGACCACGAAGCCGTGGCTCTCGACGGGGTAGGGGGCGAGCGTCCAGCCGGTCTTCCCGAGCTCGATGAGCTTCTGCGCCAGGCGCGCCACGTCCTGGAACTCGACGTTCGTGTCGCGGATGCCGTGCGCGATGAGGAGCGGGTCCTGGAGCCCATCCGCGAAGAAGATGGGCGAGGACCGCTCGTAGGCGACGCTGTCGGTCTGCGGCAGGTTCAGGATCCGGCTCGTGTACCAGTGGTTGTAGTGGGCCCAGTCGGTCACCGAGCGGAGGGCCGCGCCGGCGCCGAACCACTCGGGCGTCGTGAACAGCGCCATGAGGGTCATGAACCCGCCGTACGAGCCGCCGTAGATCCCCACGCGCTCGGGGGAGTCGATCCCCTCGTTCGCGAGGAGCCACTTCACGCCGTCCACCTGGTCGTCCAGGTCCTTCCCGCCCATGTGCCGGTAGATGGCGGTCCTCCAGTCCCGCCCGTACCCGGCCGACCCCCGGTAGTCGATGGCCAGCACCACGTAGCCCTTCGAGGCCAGGAGCTGGTTGAACATGTACTCGCGGTAGTAGTAGCTCGACCACCCGCGCGTCACGTTGTGGAGGTAGCCGGCGCCGTGGACGAACACGACCGCCGCGCCGTTGGGCTCGGCGCCCACGTCCTCGGGCCGGTAGAGGCTGGCCGGGACCCGGACGTCGTCCCTGGCCGTGAACGTGATGATCTTCGGCTCCATCCATGGATAGGCGCTCCACGCCTTCGTGGGCGAGGTGGTGACCCGAACGGGCTCGGCCCCGCGCCGCGCGTCCCGAACGAACAGCTCGGGCGGACGGGTCACGAAGGAGTAGACGTCGGCGAGCCGCTTCCCGTCGGGCGAGGGAGTCACGTCGTGGAGGCCGGTCCTCGTGGTGAGCCGGGTGCGGTCCGACCCGTCCAGATTCGCACGCCAGAAGTGGCGCTCGTACGGCGAGCCCTCGCTGGTCGTGAGGTCGAAGTGCTTCTCGTCGGCGGAGATAGAGGCGGACTTGACCTCCCAGTCCCCGCTCGTGAGCTGCGTCGGCGTCGCCCCCTCCTCCGCGGCGATCCGGTACAGGTGCGACCACCCCGACCGCTCCGACAGGAACCACGCGTCGTGGCCGCCCGGGATCCAGCCCACGCAGCCGCGCGAGCTCCAGGTCGGGCACGGCCCGCCGATCCACGCGTCGTCGTGGTCGTGGGTGAGGAGCGTGAGCTTCCCCGTCGCCCCGTCCACCGCGTACAGGTACTCGTCCTTGTAGGCGAACGTGACCGTGCCCACGAGGCCCAGCGTCCCGTCGTCGCTCCACCCCCCGAAGCCGACGTCCGCCAGCTCAGGCTCCCCGGCCACCGCCGCGCTGTCGTAGCGCGTGGCGCCGGCCGGGGGCGAGAGGTCGAGCCAGGTCACCTTCCCGGTCCCGAGGTCGGCGATCCCCAGCCGACTCTTCCCCTGGAAGTCCCCCACCTTCTCGCGCCCGTCGATCGTCTCCACGTAGCCCGATTCGGTGACGTAGCGCGCGACCGTCGTGTGCCGCTCCTTCTCGGGCCCCTCGGTGACGAGGACCGCGGCCCACCGGCCACCGGGCTCGACGTCGATGCTCCGGACGCGCTCCTCCTTGCCGATGTAGACCGGCTCGGGGTCCTCCGCCTCGCGCCGCTTCCTCTCCGCCGAGTCCTTCTCCGCCTCCTTCGCCCGGATCCGGACGACGCCGAACAGCTCCTTCTGCTCGTGCTCGAGCCACGCGCGCTGCTCCGAGATCGGCTTCTCCTCCCCGGACGGCTTCTTCCCGTGGCGGATGTCGGTGAGCTGGCGGAGGGCGCCGTCGGCGAGCGTGAGGGCGTAGGCGTTCCCGTCACGGACGAAGTAGACCTTACGGCCGTCGCGTCCGAACACCGGGTCCGATTCGACGTCGCGGGTGTGGGTGAGGCGCGTGACCGCCAGCCCGGAGGTCCGGATGAGCCACAGGTCCCCGTCCCGGGCCACGACGCGGCGCTTCCCGTCCGGCGAGTCGTCTCCGCGCGCCACGAGCACGCCGAGCGAGTCCGCCTCGGCGTCGGTGAGCTTCTCGGGCTCGCCGCCCTTCGAGGGGACCCGGTAGAGCGCCGGGTCCTCGTGCCACGGCTCGCCCCCCGGCTTCCACCGGAAGAAGATCCACTTTCCGTCCGGCGTCCAGCGCACGTCGCCCGGCGGCGACCCCACCAGCTCCGGCCCGCGCATGATGTCCTTCACGGTCAGGCGAAAGGCGGCGGTGTCGGCGGCGACGGTCGTGTCGGCGGCGACCCGCGCCGTGGGCGCGGCGGAGGCCGGAGCCGCGGCCAGGACGGCGGCGAGCGCGGCGGCGATCGGGAGTCTCGCGGAGCGTGGGGTCATGGACGCTTCTTCGGCTCGGGGGGAGCGGCCGGACGCGAGGGGCCGAGGGTCCGGGGCTCACCGCGTCCGGAGGAGCGGCGGAAAACTACGGGCTCGGCGGCGGGGCGGCATCCGCCGGCGCGGTTACGCGAAGATGGCCGTCGACGTCTATCTTTCTGCGGACGTACCCACCCGGGAGGAGCCATGACGAAGAGGACGACGAAGACGATGAGGACGATGGCGGCACGGTTCCCGACAACGGCGGCGCAGCTCGCGACATTGGCCGCGCTCGTCACCGCCGCGGCGGCCTGCGGCGGGACGCAGCACCTGTCCGAGTACGACTTCACCGGCCACGCGCTGGGGGCGGTGAGCTATGCTCCCTTCGCCCCCGAGCTGTGGACGGGCGGGGTGGACGTGGACGCCGACAACCCCGTGTCGGCGGTGCTCGACGCGGGCTCGCGGGTGGCCAAGGAGGTCGAGGGCCGCCGGGCGCGGGCGCGGCTCGACAGCGCGGCGCGGGCGGTGGACGTCTCCAGGCTCATGAGCGAGCGGATGCTCGAGCGCGCCAGCCGCTATCTGGGCGCCGAGCCGGTGGAGGACCGCGAGGCGGCGGACTACCTCCTGGAGCTGGACGTGCGCCGCCTGGCCATCGACGCCAGGAGCGAGGGCCACGCTCGGCTCTACATGAACGGCACGGTCTCCCTCCTGGACCGGACCACCGGCCGGGAGATCTGGACCACCGACGTCACGGCGCGCGATCCGCTCACCCCGTACATTCGCCACGAGGGGATCGACATCCCGGGCGACGTGGTGACCGCCGGGGTCCTCTACTCGCTCTCGGTCGAGGACTTCCAGCGGATGCTGGAGGGCATGGCCCGGCTCTCCTCGCAGGCGGTCATGGACCATCTGCGCTCGGACCTTCGCGAGGTTCGGGAGGACCGGCGGGGCTGATGTCGGCGCTCGGGACGAAGCGCTTCGGGGAGGTGGACCTATGCTGAACGCACGAGATGCGACCGGCCGGGGCGCCCGGACTCTGGCGCCCCTTCTCGCGGCGGTCCTCGCGGCCGCCTGGACGCCCCTTCCCGCCGATGCGGCGCCGCCCCCGCCGGGCGACACGCTCGAGACCATCGCCTCGCGGGCCACGGCGGCGGTGGTCCGCATCGACGTGCGCACGCCCTCCGACACGCGCCAGGGAAGCGGCTTCCTGGTCGACTCGAACGGCCGCATCGTGACGAACTACCACGTGATCAAGGACGCGCGCTCGATCGAGGTCAAGCTGGCCTCGGGCGACGTGTACGACGCCGTGGAGGTTATGGGGACGGACGAGCGCCGCGACATCGCGGTCCTGCAGGTCAAGGGCTTCCACCTGCCGGCCCTCGCCCTCGGGAACTCGGACTCGGTCCGGATCGGCGCCACGGTCGTCCTCATCGGGAGCCCCCTCGGACTCGAGAACACCGTCTCGACGGGGATCGTGAGCGGCAGGCGGCAGGAGCCCGAGGGCTACCAGCTCCTGCAGGTCAGCGCTCCCGCCTCGCCCGGCTCGAGCGGAGGACCGGTCCTCTCCGGCTCGGGGAAAGTCGTCGGGATCGCGGTGTCGCAGATGCAGGCGGGACAGAACCTCAACTTCGCGGTCCCGATCAACTACGCCCGCGGCCTGCTCGAGCACCTGGGCAAGGAGCCGGTGGCCACCCTCGCCCCGGAGAAGACGGCGGGCTCGGCGACGTCCCCGCCCGCGGCGGGCGTGCGGCCGGTCAACGAGGGCCTCGGCTTCCGGCTCGCGGGCTTTCGCGGCTACTCGCTCGAGATGGACGGCCGCACCGGCGAGGGCCTGCGCCGCCGGATCCGGGTCTCCTACCGGCGGATCGAGACGGTCGGCGGCGGTGAGCCCCGGCTCGAGCGTTACCTGGAGAGCGAGACGACCGAGCGCACGGGCCCGTTCGCGACGCCGGAGACCATCCGCCGCGAGCGCTCCCGCACGCTGGTCGGGGCGACCGACCTCCACCCGATCTCGACCCGGGGCGAGGTGGACCGGCGCTCCCGCCAGGGCTGGACTCAGTCGGAGTACGACCTCCGCTTCGAGAGCCGGCACGTCCGGGGGATGATCCGCGACACGGCGGGAAACGCCACCGAGATCGACCGCGACCTGCCGCCGGGGATCCTCCTCCGCGGCACGGCCAACCTGGCGTTCGCGACGCTCGCCTCGGGTGATTCGCTGGTGGGAAGGAGCGTCGAGTTCACGACCTTCGACCCCGGGACCGGCGACGTCACGCACGACCGCTACGACGTGCAGGACACCACGCAGGTCTCGGTGGAGGGGACCACGTATCGGGCCCTCCGCGTCAACATCGCGAGCGGCCTCGCCAACACGACCGCCTACTTCCGCGCCTCGCCGCCCCGGATCCTCCTCCGCCGGGAAAGCGGGCAGGCCCGCGAGGAGGTCGTCCACCTGGAGACGGGCGGCGCGCCGAAGGAGGGCGGGGGCCGATAGAGCGCCGGGAATATTTTCCTGCGCCCGCAGGGACGATCCGGGAAACTTTCCCGGATTCGGGGAGCGGCCCGAGCGGCGCCGTTCGCGCTGTGATTCCGTAACAGCCTTTCACACAGTCGTTTACAGACCGCGATCCCCGTTCGCGAAGTCCGGAACGGCCATTGCCCTGTATGGAGACGGGAGAGCGCTCCGGCAGCGAGTCGGTGCGCGAAGTCATGTCCCGACCATTCGAGGAGGCAAACGTGAGGAAGGCAATCCAGGCAGGACTGCCCGTGGCGCTCGCCGCGGTCGTGGGGCTCGCCCTCGCGCCCAGCGGGCTCCGGGCGCAGGAGAAGGCGAAGGAATCCGCCGACCAGCAGGCGTGCACGGCCAAGGTCACGCCGGCGGCCGTCGAGCCGGGGCAGAAGGCGGTGGAGGTCGTCGCGGCCCTGTCCCAGGACGTGGGTCCGATCGCCCAGCTGAAGGCCGAGAAGGGGAGCGGCGTCGCCCTCGCGCAGACCGCCGACCTCCCCAAGTCGCAGCAGAAGATGGCCCGGAGCGAGAAGGGCAATGAGCCCGCGGCGATCGAGATGTCCAAGGAGGCCAACAGCGCCACGCTGTGGCTGAGCACGGTCGACGCCACCCCGGGCGAGCACGCGGTCGAGCTCCAGGGTCAGGACGGCACGTGCACGGCCAGGATCACGGTCAAGAAGCCCGAGAAGCAGAAGAAGGAGCAGTGACCCGAGCTCCGAACGATGGCAGGAGCCCCCCGGAGCCGCGAGGCTCCGGGGGGCCTTCTGCTTTCTGCGGTATGTGCGGCCCTCGCGGCGGGCGGCCGCGCGGCGCGCCGCCCCCGAAGGCTGCGTCGATCGGGGCGAACACCGTGAGCGGGCCCGAGCTCTTGAGGGTCTCTACCGGGTCGGCCGCGATTATGGCTAGGCAACTACTGTACATGACGCCGAGCTGACGGGGGCGGACCCGCTCCCATCCAAGGCGGAGGCCCGGAGGCGAGCCGATGCGACGGAAGCCGAAGAGCGCGGTGCCCGAGGAGCGGGTGCGGGTCGAGAACGACCGGCCCGTGCGACCCGAGCGGGGAAGGGTTCTCTACTGGATGACCGCCGCCCGCCGGCTCGACCACAATTTCGCGCTGCAGAGGGCCGTGGACTGGGCCCGCGAGCTCGGCCGGCCCCTGGTGGTGCTCGAGGCGCTGCGCGCCGACTACCCGTGGGCCAGCGACCGGCTGCACCGGTTCGTCATGGACGGCATGGCCGACCACGCGGCCCGTCTCGGCGGGACGCGCGTCCTCCACCACGCCTACGTCGAGCCGGGGCCCGGGGACGGGGCCGGTCTCCTGGAGGCGCTGGCGGAGGTCTCGTGCATGGTCGTCACCGACGACTGGCCGTGCTTCTTCCTGCCCCGGATGCTCCGGGCGGCGGCCGCCAGGGTGGACGTCAGGCTCGAGTCGGTCGACGCGAACGGCCTCCTCCCGATGCGTGCGACCGGCCGCGTGTTCGGGACCGCCCGCGCCTTCCGCCGTCACCTCCAGCGCGAGCTCCCGCGCCACCTGGGACGCTTCCCGGCCGAGCATCCCCTGACCGGGGACCCCCTTCCTCCCGCGGGCCCGCTCCCCGACGAGATCCGGGCGCGGTGGCCGGTGGCCGACCCGTGGCTCCTGAACGTCGCAGGGAACGGGAGCGCGGACGCGAGCCTCCGCGACGGCCTCTGGCGCCTTCCCATCGACCACCGGGTGCCGCCCGTCCCCTTCCGCGGAGGCTTCGAGGCCGGCCGGCAGAGGGTCTCGCGCTTCGTCGAGGAGGGGCTGGACGGGTACGCGGAGGCGAGCCGGCATCCCGACGCCGGCACGACCAGCGGCCTCTCGCCCTGGCTCCACTTCGGTCACGTCTCGGCGCACGGGATCTTGCGCGCCGTGGCGGAGCGCGAGGGCTGGAGCCTGGAGGACCTGGCGGAGGAGGCCGACGGCTCGCGCGAGGGCTGGTGGGGGATGAGCCCGGATGCCGAGGCCTTCCTGGAGCAGCTCGTCACCTGGCGCGAGCTCGGCTTCAACCGCTGCGCCCTCACCGGCGACTACGACCGCTGGGAGTCGCTCCCGGAGTGGGCCCGCGAGACGCTCGAGGCCCACGCCGGCGATCCGCGCGAGCATGTCTACGACCTGGAGACGTTCGAGGAGGCCCGCACGCACGATCCGGTGTGGAACGCCGCCCAGCGCCAGCTCCGTGCCGAGGGCCGCATCCACAACCAGCTCAGGATGCTGTGGGGGAAGAAGATCCTGGAGTGGACGCGCGGGCCGCGCGAGGCCCTGGAGGTCATGATCCGGCTCAACGACCGCTGGGCCGTCGACGGCCGCGACCCGAGCTCGTACAACGGGATCTTCTGGTGCCTGGGGCGCTACGATCGCGGCTGGCCCGAGCGGCCCGTGTACGGAAAGGTCCGCTGCATGACCTCGGGCGCCGCGCGCCGCAAGCTGCGCATGGAGAAGTGGCTCGAGCGGTGGTCCGGGCAGGAGCCCGCGAGCGTCAGCCCTCGAGCAGCGCGCGCAAGGCCGCGAGCGCGGCGGCCAGGTCTTCGTCGCTCCTCGTGAGGACGAAGATCGTGTCGTCGCCGGCCAGCGTGGCCGCCACCCCGGGGACGGCGGCCACGTCCAGGGCCACGCCCACGGCGTTGGCGGCCCCGACGTCGGTGCGGACCACGATCGTGTCGCGCACGCGCTCGACGTCCCGGACGAAGTCCGCGAAGGCTCGCCGGAGCTCCTCGGCGGCGGCCTCCGTGGGGGCCTCGCGGAGCTCGCCGAGCGCCCCGGGCGGCGCGTAGCGGTACCCGTCCCCGCCGCCGGCCGGCACCTTCACGAGCCCGAGCCGGCGGATGTCGCGCGAGACGGTGGTCTGCGTGACCTCGATGCCGCGCCCGGCCAGGGCGCGGACGAGCTCCTCCTGCGTGCGGATCGTCCGCTCCGAGACGATGTCGAGGATGAGGCGCTCCCGCTCGCGGCGGCTCACGGCGCCCCCGGCAGCTCGGGGTCGAGGAGCGCGCCCTTCCGATGGGCGCGGAGGATCGGCGGCTCGGGGAGGCCCTCGCGCCACGCCGCCAGCTCCTCCGCTTCCCGGCGCGCGCGCGCCGCCTGCTCGCGGGTCCGTTCCGGAGCCGGGCCCCCGGGGGAGCGCCGGGCCCGTGCGGCCGCCTCGGGCGCGAGCCCGGAGAGCGCCTCCTCGCCCGCCTCCGGGCACGCCTCGCGGAGCGCCTCCGCGGAGAGCTCCCAGAGCTCGACGCCCTCCGCCTCGGCGGCGCGGACCGCGCGCCCGGCCTGCTCGTGCGCCGTCCGGAAGGGGACGCCGCGCCGCGCCAGGTGGTCGGCCAGGTCGGTGGCGGTGAGGAACCCGCCCCGGAGGGCCTCCCGCATGCGCCCGGGCCGGAACTCGAGGCCCCGCGCGAGGAGGGCCGACGCCCGCAGGGAGGAGGCGGCGGTGTCGAGCGCGTCGAACAGCGGCTCCTTGTCCTCCTGCAGGTCGCTGTCGTAGGCGAGGGGGAGGCCCTTCAGGGTCGTGAGCACCGAGACCAGGTCGCCCACCGCGCGCCCCGTCTTTCCGCGCACGAGCTCGGCGGCCTCGGGGTTCCGCTTCTGCGGCATGAGGCTGCTCCCCTGCGCGACCCGGTCGGAGAGCGCCGCGAACCCGAACTCGGAGGAGGTCCACAGCACGACCTCCTCCGCCCAGCGCGACAGGTGGGTCATGAGGAGCGCCGCGGCGAACACGGCTTCCGCCACGTAGTCGCGGTCGGCCACGGCCAGCTGCGTGTTCGGGTAGACGCCGTCGAGGCCGAGGAGGGCGGCGCTGCGCCCGGGGTCGATCGGGTGGGACGTCCCGGCCAGCGCCCCCGCGCCGAGCGGCGAGAGCCCGGCGGCCGCGTGGACGCCGCGAAGGCGCCGGCCGTCGGCCAGGATCGCGAAGGCATGCGCCAGCAGGTGGTGGGCGAGGGTCACGGGCTGGGCTCGCTGCAGGTGGGTGTAGCCGGGCATCCAGGTCTCGAGGTGGGCCTCGGCCTGCTCCGTCCAGGCCTCCGCCAGCTCGAGCGCCGCCCCCACCAGCTCCGCCGCGCGCTCCCTGACCCACAGGCGGAGCGCCACGGCGGTCTGGTCGTTCCGGCTGCGCGCCGTGTGGACGCGGCGGGCCGCCTCCCCGATGCGCTCGCCCAGCGTGCGCTCGATCCAGCCGTGGATGTCCTCGTCGGGGCCGCCCGGGGGCCCGGCCGCCAGCTCCCCGGCCTCGACCTCCGAGAGCATCCGCGAGAGCCCCTCCAGGATCGGCGCGGCCTCCCCGCGGGAGAGCACCCCCGTCTCGAGGAGCATGCGGACGTGCGCGAGGCTCGCGGCGAGGTCGTGGCGGGCCAGGCGGCGGTCGAAGGGGAGGGAGTTCGTGAACGCGTGGATCCCCTCGTCGAGGGGCGTCACGAACCGTCCCCCCCACAGGGGGTTCGCGCCCTCCTCGCGGGTCATCCGTGCGCGGCCGCCGCGTCGCGGGCCCTCACCGCCAGCGCCGGGCTCCCCGGCACGCCCCGCGCCCTCGCCTGCACCTGGACCGGGAGGCTCCACAGCCGGATGAAGCCCGAGGCGTCCGCCTGGTCGTAGACCCCGTCCTCGCCGAACGTGGCCAGGTCCTCCCGGTAGAGCGAGCACGGCGAGCGCCGCGCCACCGGCAGGCATGAGCCCTTGAACAGGCGAACCGTGACGGTGCCGGTCACGTGGGCGTGGGAGGCGGCCAGGAACGCGTCCAGCGCCTCCCGCAGCGGCGTGTACCACAGCCCCTGGTAGACCAGGTCCGCCCACCGCCCGGACACCTGCTCCCTGAAGCGGACCGTGTCGCGGTCGAGCGTGATCGCCTCGAGGTCCCGGAGCGCCGCCGCCAGCACGGTTCCCGCAGGCGTCTCGTACACCCCGCGGCTCTTCATGCCGACGACGCGGTTCTCCACCAGGTCGACGCGCCCGACGCCGTGCGCGCCCGCCAGCGCGTTCAAGTGGCGGATGAGCGCGGCCGCGGTCATCGGCCGCCCGTCCACCGACACCGGGAAGCCCGCCTCGAAGCCGATCTCGACCTCGAGCGGCTCGTCCGGCGCCCGCGCGGGGTCCTCGG